>WSSedL1CaDRAFT_10000830_pt1 | contig 20281 bp, 16 predicted proteins | sample WetSurSL1Cattail_FD_9464 | JGI IMG/M metagenome (IMG submission 9464)
ATACTGCATGCGTAAACCACGGACCTATAACCGTCCCGGTAGGCGAACCCTGAATTACGACAATAAGCGAATCCGACGCAGTTACCGTATCAGCAACCCCTTCAAAAATAATTTGCGTTACGTTATATGGCGTCTTGTATACGGCGCTGTAAGCGGTATCTGCTTTGTTTACAAGGTTAAACAGCGTTACAGTCTGGTAATCGCCTCCGCTTGTCTTTGGGAGGTCGTATTGCGCAAATACCGATGAAGCGGTTAACGCTAGCATAGCAAGCGCTATAAAAAGATTTTTTGTTCTCATCATTCTTTCCTTTTATTTTGTTGATATATTATTAAGTCTGCTTATTAAAGCCAGTTCCAGCTTAAGCGCTTATCATTTGACGGAACATCAAGAATCTGTTTTGTTCCCTGCACAGTCTTTTCTAATTTTTCAATTCTTTCTACAGCTAATTTCAGTTCTTCATTATATTTCTTTGCAATATCCTCCGTTTCTTCTTTTGGAGGGGTTGCGTCCTCCTGCATTTTTTTCACTTCTTCGGCCGGAAACCCCATTTCTTTTGCTTTTGCAATAAACTGGGAATAGTTTGTCTGTATTGCAGGTATTAGAGCTTCGTCGTTAATAGAGCCGTCATAATACGCGTTGATGCAAGAGTCAAAAAAAGTCATTACAAGAGTTCTAAACTGTGATTTTTCAAAATCCTCGTTAAAGCTTTTCTTTACGCTGGCAAATTTTTTTCTGATTTTTTCAAGAATTGTTTCGTGCTGCAGATTAGCTTCCTGCGCTTCCTCTTTCTTAACGCCTAAAGCGTCTCCGGTTAAAACATTCGCTATCCCCTGCATAGAGAGGCCGGTAATTTCTCCCTTTTTGATTTCTTCCCATGTATTCTCATTTTCCACTTTTATTCCAACTATCCAGCTGCCATTTTTTTCATCAGGGAAAAGCGGTTCAATATCTTTCTTTATCCAGCTCTCCTTAATAAATCCCTGCCCGGCCTGTTCGTCATGGTTTTTATCTACCATAGCGGTTTTGCCCGCTTTCATGAATTTTTCAGCGGCTTTTTCTATTTCTTCAACCGTAGTAAATTGCCCCTGACTGTCTTCTTCTTCAGGACTATAAACGACGCCATATACCATTTGTTTTTCTTTATCAATCTTTTTTATTTCAATAGTTTTGGTAAATGCGTCGCGCGATTTGAATATTATTTCCTTCTGGTTAGCTCCCTTTTTTACCAGCGAAATAAAATCTATCTGAATGTTTTTTATTAAGCCTTTCAAAGTATTCTCCTTTTTTTCTTGCAAAACTAATCCATCGGATAGACCGTTCCTACGTCCGTTTACGACGGAAGTGTCATGCATGAATATACATGGAGATTAAATCTTTGCGGATAGTAAAATACTTATTGCGGTAAGTTTCGCTGATCTTTGGCGCGCTCAGGTTCCGCTTTTCAAAGCTGTGGTCGCTATCCATCGACATGCTCAGGTTCCGCTTGTCGAAGCGACGTGTTTGTTTTCAGGAGAAAAATAAGTTCTGTTATTAGCGGTTAAATTACTGAAGTATATTATTCACGCAATATCCGGACGAATAACTTCCGAATATCGCGTAAAATAATTTTGTTGTAATGCGGTTTTGTTTTATTTGCAGTTTGTTTTAATCAGATCGTCGGCTTTATCATAGCCAAGCTCTTTAGCTTTTTTCAAATCTGAGCAAGCCTCCTCCTTTTTACCTAACGAGCTGTTAATGCTGCCTCTGTTAAAATAAGCTACGGCAAGAGATGGATTTAGTTCTATCGCTTTTGTAAAATCGTCTATAGAGCCCTGTTTATCCTTCAAAGCGTATTTAGCGTTTCCTCTGTTAATATAAACGTCCGCATTTTTAGGATTAAGACTGATTGCAAAATTAAAATCTGCAAGAGCTCCCTGTTTATCGTTCGAAGCCGCTTTAATTATACCGCGGTTATAATACGCGTCAGTGAATTTTGGATTTAGTCCAATCGCCTCAGTAAACTCAATTATTGCGCCTGGGTTGTCATTTGAACTATGCTTAACAATTCCAAGGTTGAAATGCGCTTTATAGTCATTGGGATTAATTTCAAGAGCTTTATTAAAATCTGCAATAGCGCCTTTTATATTGCCCATATCATATCTTGCATTTCCCCTGTAATTCAGCGCGTCTGTATTATTAGGAACCAGCTCCAAAGCGCTTGTAAAATCTTCTATAGCGCCTTTTTTATCTCCGGCGGCGTTTTTAGCAAGCCCTCTGTTCACGAATGCCTTTCTGTGTTTGGGATTCAGTTCAAGCGTTCTTGTATAATCTGCATATGCGTTTTGTTTATCTCCCAGTTCATAGTAAATGTTCCCCCTGTTGTAAAATACGTCTGCGTTTTTAGGGTCTATTTCTATTGCTTTTGCATAATCGGCCATTGCTCCCTGCTTGTCTCCATCTGCATTTTTCATAATGCCAAAGTTAATATATACGTTAGCGTTATCAGGAGTTAGTTCCAGAGTTTTTTTATAATCATCGCTGGCTCCTTTTTTATCGCCAAGCATAAACTTAGCATTACCGCGGTTAAAATACTCCTCAGCATAACCTGGGTTTAATTCAATTGCTTTGTTATAATCATCTAAAGCTTTATCATATTTTCTATATGCGGCATAAATAATCCCCCTGTTTATATAAGCGGCCGTATATTTTATATTAAGCTCAATCGCTTTTGTGTAATCGCTAAGAGCATCTGGAGTTTTGCCCATATCAGCTTCCGAGTTGCCTCGGTTGTAATATGCGTCCGCATCAGTAGGCCGAAGCTCAATCGCTTTTGTATAATTTTCAATCGCGCTCTTTTTATCCCCTACTGACGACACAACTACGCCTCTATTATAATACATATCGGCGTCCTTTGAATTCAGCTCAATTGCCTTGTTGTAATCTTCATAAGCTCCTCTTTTATCGCCCGCTTCTGATTTTATGACTCCTCTGTTATAATAAGCGTAAGCATAAGCGGGATTTAGTTCTATTGAACGGTTATAATCCTCCATAGATCCTTTCGTATCGCGCAGAGCAAATTTTGCGTTGGCCCTGTTATAATAAGCAAGCGCGTCTTTAGGATTAGACTTTATAGCTTTCGTATACTCTTCTATTGCGCCGTAAATATCGCCCGATTTAAACTTTACAAATCCATGAATTTCATGTATTCGCGAATCGCGAAACGGTTGTATTACCTGTGCGCTGACTGACCCGGCAGCAAATGATAATATTAAGATTATAAAAAACAAAACTTGTTCTTTTTTCATTTCTCATCCCTGTTTTTCAAATATATAAAGTAAATACAGAATTTTTTTTCTGTTTTGTAAAACTACATATAATAATTTTCAGATATAAGTCTTATGCCCAGTATTTTTAGCAAGCAAAATTCATTTTTCATTATTTTTTACTCTGGATAATATTATGTTTTTTAAGTATCTTTGGAATATAGATTTTTAATTAAATCTGGCGACTTTAAGGATAACTGCCCGTATTTTCAAACGGCACGGCGTATAAACCAACGCTAATTTACCTTACCGTAATTTTATTATTTATAAAAATAATGTTTCAAGGACTTTTGTTTTATGTCTGGTATTACCGATTTATCTTTTTTACTTAAAAATATGAACCCGATTCTTAACGATGGAGAATTTGTTTTTTGCACTATAGCTATTAATGAATTAAAAGATTTTGCAGAACTCGATCCGGTCAGTATTACGCGCGAAGCGGAAGGATGGTCTCTTATTATTCCGCGTGAAAAAGCAGAGCTAAAAAAATTAGAGCCTTCGTCAGTTTTTAAAATGATAACGCTTTCAGTTCATTCAAGCCTCCAGGCCGTAGGTTTTCTTGCTTTTGTGCTTGGCGTATTGGCCGATCAGGAAATAAGCGTTAATGCAGTTTCTGCATTTTATCACGATTATCTTTTCGTCCCTGCCGATCAGGTTGACGACGCAATTAAGTTGCTCAATGTAATTTCGTCTGATTATCAGAACTGATTTTATTTGTAATCCGCGTTCTTTTTTCGTGTCTTGTTTATCAATCTACAAGCGCTTATTTTAAATAGACTAAACTTTGGGATAGCCGCGTTATATTTATTACCTAACAATTAAAAGAGGAAATCAAATGAAATCGTTAGCGTCATTCATAGTTCTATTCCTTTGCGTTATATCTATTAACGCTCAACCAACGCCCACATTTATAGAAGTTAACGGGACTTCAGAATTATTAGCTCAAGCAGATAAAATTAACTTTAGCGTAAACATTAAAGCTATTAACGCTTCTTTAAAAGAGAGTAAATCAATATGCGACGCTTCGCTTGAAAAACTTTTATCAATACTAAAAAAAACAGATATTCCCGCTTCAGAAATTGATGTTTCGCCAATTTCTCTTGGAAGAAATTATGAACAAAAAAGCTACTCCAAAACACAAAACGGTTTTTTTGTTTCTGTAAACGTTTCTTTTGTCCTAAAAGACATATCAAAGTACTACATTCTTTCCAGCCTTCTTGCAGAAGATAAAGAATATGAAACAGTTAACTCATATTATAGTTCCTCTGACTACGAAACGCAAAATGAAACATCCTACGAAAATGCTCTTAAAGCGGCCAAAGCAAAAGCCGAATACATGGCCGCCGCTCTTGGAGCCAAGATAGGTCCTATCCTGGAAATATCCGAGAATAATTCATATCCAGCTTTTTCGTATGCTTTAAATACAATAACAAAAGACGCCTCAGCTGAAGCAGAACCTTTATTAGGCAAACTATCAATCAAACGAAGCGTCCGTGTAAAATTTGGATTAATTAACTAAATAATAAATTTTGAATTTTTAATACAACTTATATGAAAATATTAGACGTTCCTTTTAATACTGCCGTTTGGGCGGCTATAACCCCAGTTGAACACCCGGGAATAACGGGCAAAGCTTTATGGCGCACTTTAGAAATTGGCAATATCAGAGTCAGAATGGTTGAATACACCCCCGGCTATAAAGCCGATCACTGGTGTAAACGCGGTCACGTTCTGCTTGTTATGGAAGGAGAACTTATAACAGAACTTGAAGATGGAAGAATTTTTGTCCTTAAACCGGGCGCCAGTTATCAGGTATCCGACGATATTAACCCGCACCGCTCCTCCACTTCCACTGGAGCAAAACTTTTTATTGTCGATTAGTTTTTTTATTGACGGCGGATATATTTCTGCCGTCAACTCTCCACTTATATTTGTCTGCCCCTATTGTTTTTAATCAGATTCATTTCTAAATTAGCCTTAAAATATATAAACCCAAAATACTTCTTAATCCTAGCGTATGTTTTTGTGTATCAGTAAAAAAATCTTCATCCTGCTTTTTATTCAGTAGTTTAAATAACCGTTACTATGATTATACTTTCGGCAAGAGCGTTTGATCCCGTTTTTTGAGCCGATATTGAAATTTATTTTTATATTTTATTTTCATAACCTTTGGAGAGTAAATATGAAAGAGCAAATTATTGAAACATGGCTGATAAATAATAGAGTGAACTTAATGCTGTTAGATGCTATCAGCGACGAAGGATTAAAATGCACCCTCTCAAAGCGGGGCGGAAGAGACGTTGCGCTTCAGTTTGCGCACATTCACAATTTAAGACTTTGGCGTCTTGAGCGTTACGCTAAAAAATTAATGGAATCTCAGGTTGAGATTAATAAAGCGAAGCTTGTAGACAAAGAACTGCTTAAACAGCGGCTCGTTCAGTCCGCTAACGCTTATGCTCTTTGGTTTAGCCAGGGTTATGACGACAACGGAAAAATGAAAGGCTTTAAGCGGGGCATTATTCCTATGCTTGGCTATCTTATATCGCACGAAGCTCATCACCGTGGAAATATTATTCTTACTCTTAAACAATGCGGACATAAAATCCCCCATGAAGTACAGTACAACATATGGGAATGGAATCATATTTAGCAGCGTTGTATAAATAATGTTATAGTTTAAGTAAATTCTGTTTCGCATTTCGTATAGTATCTCTGCACGCGTATTATATTAGCAGCCCGGTTGATTATATTGCGTCTTATCAGTATGTTCCGTTATATCTTTTTTATTCAATACAAGGCTCCTCAATGAAAAATGCCATTAAAGACAAATTTAAAGACGTTACTTTACAAATATTATTTAAAATCGTTTGCCTTGCATTTGTAGGTTTACTTTTAATTGGCAGTTCAATTTTTCGGTCGTCCTCTACAGAGTTCGCCTATATTTTATATGGCGTCTCTGCAATATTTTTTTCCCATTTCATAAAAAAATGGGGAGTAACTGACTTTCTTCTTTTTGGCAGCGTTTATTCTCTCCTTTTAGTTATTACTCTTATGCCTAGTCAAAACATGCTGGCTCTATTTGGAAACATCTCCTGGTTTATTTTTATTGGCGCTCTTGTAATCCTAATTAGTCTTATAGAAAAAAAATATAAATTCGAATCCAAACTTTCATATTTCCTTACCTTTGCTTATTGGCTTATAGGTTTTATAATAGTTTATTTAATAATGACTCTTTTAAATATTTACGCTTTTGGTCTTTCGCCCATCGACGAATTTTCATCCTTAGCCGTTTACCTGCTTAATAATCTTAAAGCCGGAGCCATAATTGGCCTTGGCGTAGGTTTAGGTATGAGCTTTCGCGTAAGTTATAATTTTTAATTATTTATTTTTATGAATAACGATAACCGCCATATTCCTCTTGAAGGAGCATTTAATTTCCGCGAAATAGGCGGATTAAAAACGTCCGATGGACGCGTCTTAAAAAGCGGATTGTTGTTCCGTTCTGACGAGTTGTCTAAATTGACTAAAAACGATTTAGATAAATTTGCGCAATTAAAAATTAAAACTGTCGTCGATCTCCGCACGCAAAATGAACGCGATTCGAGAGGCGATAACATTCCAAAGGACTCAAATATAAAAGTAATTAATATTTCTTTATCGCATCAAAGCAGAAATGTAAATTATTTTCAGTTATTTTGGTTCCTCACATTTAGGTCGGGCAATTTTGATTTTGAACAGTATATAAAAGATCATTATCACAGCTATTCGTTTGAATGCCGCTCTTCAGTCAATCAAATATTTACCCTTTTATCAAATCCTGACAACCTCCCCGCCTTGCTGCATTGCACCGTAGGCAAAGACCGTTCGGGGTTTATTTCCGCGCTCATTCAGCTGTTATGCGGCGTCGACCGTAGCGTGGTTCTTGAAGATTATATGTTAACTAACGTATATGCTGGTCCGCGCATTAGAAAAATTTCTCTGCTTGTAAGGTGGATTAGCCTCTTTAGAATTAAACCTGAACGTATGCAGCCTTTATTTCAAGCCATACCAGAATACCTTAACAGCGCTCTGGATAATATCCTTTCGAAGTACGACTCAATAGAGGATTATTTAGTAAATGCTATTAACCTGGATAACGACGTGCTATCAAAATTGAAAAACAATATCCTCGAATAACATGCTAAACCCTCTCTCATCTTCAACGTCTCAATAATTAGCGATAGATCATACACTTGAATTTCTGCGCTATCTTTTTATATTTAAAATAAACAATGGAACTCTGTTTCAGTTATTTATCGTGATTCTTTATTCTTTTTAGCGAGGTTATTAAACAAATCAATCGGGCGCATTCAGGTTTTGCGCTGTTTTTCAGGGAAATAAAATGAAATTTTCAGTAATATTTGATATGGACGGCGTTATTATTGACAGCAATCCATATCATAAAAAAGCGTGGTTAGCCTTTTGTAAAAAATATAATTTATTCTTAAATGAAGACGAGCTTGAAAATAAAATTTTCGGCAGGACTGGAAGCGAAGCGTTAGTCTACCTGTTTGGCAAAGAAATATCCAAAGAACTTAGCGAATTGTACATCGCTGAAATTAACCAAAACTACAGAACTTTATACGAGCCATTTATAAAACCTTTGGACGGTTTAGTCGCTTTTCTTGACATCCTAAAAAATGAAAATATAAAATTTGCTATAGCTACTTCGGCGCCTTTTGTTAATATTAATTTTGTTCTGGAGAAAACGGGATTAACTGATTACTTTAAAATAATTATAGACGCTTCAAAGGTTAAACGGGGCAAACCTGATCCAGAAATTTATCTTAAAACTGCCGCCAAACTAAATACCCCCGCTGAAAATTGCGTAGTGTTTGAAGACTCCATTTCCGGAGTTAATTCTGCTATTAACGCAAAGATGAAAGTAATTGGCGTAACTACAACTCATACTAAGGAAGAGCTGACAAATACTAATTTTACAATTAATAATTTTGTAAACCTTAATATTTCAAGCTTAAATGATTTGTTTAATCTGTAAAATTGATTTCGATTTGATTCTTGGCGGTTAAAAATAAGCGGTTATTATTTTCTTTTTTGCTGGGCGTCGCGGTTTTCTGCAATATTTTTTCTTAATTCAATCTCTTTATTGATAATCCATTCTGGGTATTTTATCCCTTGTTCAACAATTCTCCTGCATAGAATAAGCCAAAGATTCCCGTCTTCAGTCATTTTATTCAAAGAATCGATTCCTGTTATCATAGGAGTAAAATTTACGTCTTCGGAATTAATTTTTTGCAAAGCTTCGTCGGCTATTTCGTCTACCCTGTTCAAATAGTTATTAAACTTATTCATTTCTTCAGGGGGCAGTTCTATTGCCACAGGACTTTCAGGCAAGTATTTTATATGCATAGGCCAATTATTTAGCGGCGTCCACCATAAAGCCGGTATTGGAATAGCGTTCTTAATTCCAGACCCGGGATGCTGGTATAGCTGGGATATAGAAAGGTCGATAAGATCTGAATATTCGCTGACTGCAATAACATGATGGTCTTTATCCCAAAATCCTCCCCAGGCCCATTCGGTTTTATCCCCTTCTATTAAAATCTCTATAGTGCAAAAAGAGCTTGTATATAGTTTGCTTTCTATATCAAACTTCTGCAGCATCCGCTGAATTCCGGCAGATGATTGCAGGCAGCGTACGGAATAGTTTTCGCCATATTGCTCTTTTAAAGCTTTATCAACTATATAGAAAACAAAATTCCTGATAAAAGAAGAAGTGCGCCGTTCGCTCTTAGATTTTTTAATTTGTTCTGAAATGAAATTTGCAGAGATCATATACTAAATAAATATTATAACTGTATATAGTTTAATTAAAATACTAATCAAAACAAATTAAAAAGAATGAAATTATCCTTTCAGTTAATATTTTTTTCTAAAAAACGCTCGCATTTATTGTAAATCCTTAATTCTTAAGGAGAGCCTCCATTTACCGGGTTGACGCTCCCCTAAAGTATTTTTTCCCTCCCAGAGAAGATAATGCGATATTGTTTTAAAATATATTATTGCTTCGTTTTCTTTGCGTTTTGTCTGTTATAGCCTTTTTCGCCAAACGGCTGCAACTTTTCTACCCACATTTCTTCAAGTAGATCAAGCTCTTTTCTATAATCTAAATCGCTTGAATCTTCCTGACGTTTTAATATATCTAAAATTTTGAACTCAAAATTTTTCTCGCCAAATTCGTTCCATTCCTCCTGAAGCTCTTTTTCAGAAACATGCCCGTTCATATTAAGAATCATCCGGTCCCTGTTGATTCTTCCTTCTATGTTAGGCCAGCTTCCCACATATAATTTACCGTTTACAAGATTTTTAATCTGGAATACTCCTCCTTTAGGGGGATTCATTTTATATGCCATTTTAAGTTCTTTTTTTCTATCCATAACTCTATTTTCCTCTTTACTTTCAGGCGCAGCGGCAATCACAGGCTTTTGTGCAATTGGATTTGTAAGCCAGTAAGCATTGCCCTTCCTTGCCATAATTTTTCTATCAATAAGCTCTCTCCGGATTGTGCAGTAATCGCCATATACTTCTTCAATTATTTTGGTTACCTCAGACTCGTCATATTTTTTATTTACAGCAAATCGTCCTGCAATTTCCTCAAGCGCTATTTTTCTTTTTTTTTCCTGCGAGGGCAGATGATCCAGCATGCCCTTTTTAAAGTATGTTTTTATGACTTTATTACGGTATTGAATCATCCTTTCGTCCTGCATTTCTTTATCGCCGTCTTCAACGTTAATCAACTCATGAAGCGTAATTGAAAGCGCATCTTTATTTACGCTGAACATCATGTAATACTGTTCTTTGTTTTTTACTACAAACCCAGCATGTTCAAGTTTTTTTAAATGAAATGAAATTGTAGGCGCGCCGATATTTAACCGCGCCGATAATTCCTCCACATATTGAGGTTTTTCCAATAAGGCTTTCATTATACGTATGCGGGAGCCGTCCGCCAGGGCTTTAATTATATTCTGACTTTTTTCTATTTTCATTTAGTTTCCGTACTCGTTTTCATAACTTGTTTTGCGCGAATTATTCAACCGCATCTTCATAGTATTAAATGTTACGCTTAAAAGTAATTTTTTATCCTTCTTATTTGCGCCTGTTTGAATCCTTTCATAGTTTATAAGCAAGGCTGGAATCCCCGGATTTATGCATAACGAATATTCAGTTGTTTCAAATTTCCGTTTCCCGTCTTTTTTATATTTATTCAATTGCTCTTTCATCTTAACATTATTTTTTAATTCGATAGACATCAAATTAATATATTCTTAAACATTTGTCAAGTTTTAATTTTGATATGTATCGAATCACTTATCGGAATATCCGATATAATTTATATATTAGCTCAGGATGATTTTAACCCTAATAGCGCGATATGGAAGGGTTCTACTGCGTAAGCGTTAGAAAAATGAGCGTTTTGCTTATTATATAATAATATGGCGCAATTTCGATTTTTTTGTAATCAGATAATCATTTAATCTAAATATTTTTTTTGCATTAAATTCTCATAGCGCTCAATCCGGGTCTACAAAAAGAACCCGAAGGATTCAAATGTTTATAACATTTATGGGAAAGAAAAACATACGACCCCGACCGGGGTCGTACAAAAACGTATTTAACCAAGCTATATACGTTTAATCCCTTCTGGGATTAAATCCAATTTAAACACAATAAAATATTTCTATCGCGCAATTCCGGATTAAATACATTTTAAGATTAAAATGTATAATTTGTGATAGATGAAGATTCAGGGAGGCTATATAAGTTGAAATTATAAGAAGGATAAAGCACAAAAAAAATAGCGGCATAAATGCAAACTTATTTAGTTTACATTCATACCGCTATCTTAAAACATTCTTATTATTTCATCATTTCGTCTCTTATCATCTGGATAGGCAAAAGGCCATAAGAAAGGAACCTGTTATTAAAAGACCTTAGCGTGCGTTTTGTAGGGCGAACCGCTCTCCAGTCTTCCGATAGTTTACGTATCATCAGTTTTCCAAGAGTATAGCCGTAATACTGCGGATCAAAAGCTCCGCGTAAAGCCTGCTGTTTGGCTCCGGCAATATCAAGGAATGCATACTTTACAAACATTTGTTCCGCTTCGTCAATGCTCATCCCTTCAGTATGCATTTTAATAGCTGCAATAAAACGAACATCGCGCATTAATGCGTTCAGACGCATTCCTATTTCAACCCTCGGGGATTTATTGCCATAGCCCTGATCAAACATCATTTCTTCCGCATAATGCCCCCATCCCTCAAACGTAGTCTGATTGCTGAATACTTTTGCAGGCAGCGATCTATTCTTATCCAGGTACAACGACTGCAAAAAATGCCCTGGCCAAATTTCATGAATGGAAGTAAAAAGTAGCGTGTTTTCATTAGGAATATAATCGTTCCGCTCTTCTGCCGTCCAGCTTGTATCGGGCAAAGTAATATGAAGAATTCCTTCCTGCTTTTTATCATACGGCGCAGGCAGTTCTGCATACGTATAGTTCCAGTTCATATATGGCTGCGTTTCTTTTACGTTTAGCGAAGCGTACTTAGGCATTGAAACTATTTTTTTATCTTTAATAAAAGCCTCAAGAGCCGGCAGTTGTTCGCGCGCCTTTTCAATAGGGCCGTTTTGTGGTTTTTCAGATTTATAAAGCGCAATACAATCATTTACGCTTTTACCAGGCGCAAACTTTTTACACGCTTTTTTAAGAGCTGCAAGGTTCCTTTGTAAATCGTCTTCACCCATTTTTTCTAGCTCTGGCAATGGGGTTTGCAAGCAGTCGGTAACATAAAGCATTCTTTGAAAATTTTTAGCGCCGATAGCAAACTTATTTGTAGCCTTTGGCATTTGGAGGTTCAACCAATACATAAAATCGTTTATTTCATTCACAACGTCTTCTCCGGCTGTTCGCATATCATGCTGCATTTTATCGTCGTGAATTGATTGGAATACCTTTGGAGCGTCATTTTTAATATACGACGCAATTCCTCCAAAAACTGTTTTGGCTATTTCTATATGCGATGTAGATAAAGGAACTTCCGTTTGATAATTTTCCTGTATTTGTTTTACCGCTGTTTTTAGCGAAACCAAATACCTTACAAACGATTTCATCCTTTGGTCAAGGGGCGCGTAGTTCCTTGCCGTGTAAATTGAAGGAGATAATTGAGCGACATAATAATTTGCATTTTTATACGGCCAGCGCATAGTTTCAAGCCAAAATACATTTTCGTCAATTACTCTTAGTAAATTCTTTTTCTCAATTCTTTGATACGGCAGCAAATATGCGTCTTCAAACTCCTGAATTTGTTCCCGTTGTTTTTTATACCAGTTAGTTTGTTCGCGTATTCCTTTTTCGCTGTAATCCGGCAATACGCCGTCGTATTCATGCCTGCCGTTTGCTACGGCTCTATCCGGATTCATTTTGAAATAAGTTTCTGTAAATTCAAATACAAAAGTATCCCAGCTTGGCGGATTATGCTTAATACACCCTGCGCCAAAAATAAAGCAGAACAAAAATAATATGGAAGTATATAATATTTTGCGTGTCATTCTAAAACCCTTTTTTCAACTTGGGAGAAATTTTATGTATCTCCCTAACACAGATAATCATAATTTAATAGTTTAAAGGTATTATTAAGATTTTTAAATTCAAAATATTACTTTTAGGGCTGTTATAATTATATCTTTTTTTTATTTTATAATTAACGTAATGTTTATTCTATGCGCTAAAATAGACGCCTAATATTTTATTACCGCTAAAAATGCTTCTCTGTTTTGTTCCCATATCTTATCAAATGATTGCTTAGGGGGCAGTTCAAGCGTAATGGTAGGTATTTTCATTTCAATCCCGGCATATGCTCCAAATGAACCAGGAGTCGGGTAACCTATGCTGCCGCTTACAGGATAACCATTATATTTTGCCATCGTATCCGCCAATTGTTCGGCTGGCCCATCATAGTTTACAACAAACATAGCAGTATGCACAGTAATTATTCTGTTCGGTTTATATTTTCTTACAATTTCCATTATCGCTTTTGTTTCAGGTTCTGAAGCGGGCTTTAAACCAAACCGCTCATTGTTAATTCTATTTTCAGTAGGGAAATTTCTGTTTACGTCAATTTGGTTTGCATTCACACGGGTTCCAGCTATTAATGCATCCGGATTCAAGACCGGAATAATAACCAAACGCGAGTTAATTTTGCCTTTGTATTCATTTGCAATATATTCGGCAAATCTATAAACTAATTCCGTCCCCTGCATTTCGTTGCCATGGAATCCGCCTATAATCAAGGTCAGGCTGTCGCCGCTGCCCGCTTCAAGCGAGTATATATCATTCCCTTTTACCGACTTTGCAATAACGTTCCAATGTATGCCGCTTTTTTGAATCCTTCCGTAAAGTTCTGTTCCCGCTTCTGAATATTTTTCAGAAGACTTAAATCTAAATAGCCCGGAACAATCAACAGATAATAAGGCTATAATTCCAATAAAGACATAAACAATAAACTTACTATGTACGACCGGCATGTTCTTCATTTTAATATCCTGAAATTATTATTTAAAGAGTTTTTCCGCTTAATAAATTACAGAATTATTTTTAGCAGCTTTATAAAAATAATAAAATTTTCAGATTGTTTCGATTTGATTAATTAAAGCGGCTCCCAAACCACAAAAAAAAGCCTTATATTAAAATATAAGGCTACAAAGGAATCCTTTTATTAAAAATAACGTTTACTGGTTTGTAAATATATTCCCAATTAAGCGCAATAATTCTTCTTTTTCAAACGGTTTAGCCAAATAATGCGTAAGCCCTTCTTTTAACAGCCGCTCTTTATCGCCGCTCATTGCATAACCGGTCATAGCCACAACAGGGATATCTTCATAACCCGGGAATTTCTTAATCTCACGGGTTGCTGTAATTCCATCCATATCGTTTCCAAGATTTATATCCATAAGAATAAGATCATATACTTTTTGCGAAGCCATTTGCACTGCGTCCATTCCGTTATCAACGCTGTCAACATCGTATAAGTTTTCTATATAACACGATATCACTTCTTTATTAATAAGATTATCTTCCACCAGCAGAATTGAAAAATGCGGGTTTTCGTCGAATATTGTTTCTATTTCTTCAGGTTGAATTTCTGGCTCTTCAACGTTTTCCCTGACAGTAGCTGGGAAATAAACTATGAATTTTGAACCAATTCCAATCTGGCTTTCTACTTTAATTTCTCCATTTAAGAGCGCAAGCATTTTATTTACCAAAGTCAGACCAAGTCCGCTGCCTTCAAACGATCTGCTGTATCCTTCGCTTACCTGCCTGAATTCTTCAAATATCAATGGAATATCCTTTTCCATAATACCAATACCAGTATCAGATATGCTTATTTTTAATCTTGGACTAATTTCCTCATAATCAGATTCAACTACAACCTCAATTCCGCCTTTATTGGTATATTTAACTGCATTGTCTATGAGGTTGATTAATATCTGATTGCATAATCGTTCGTCAACTTTTGCTACGCAGCTCCTGTCTTTTATTTCTATATTAAAGTACAAACCTTTTTCTTTTGCAGAATAATTATACTGCGTCAGCAAAAAACCAATTTCTTCTGCAATATTATAAGGCTGAATATTAATTTGCGTAGTATTCGATTCAATTTCCGAAAGATCGAGAATTGAATTCAATGTTATCATTAATCTTTTGCCGGATATATATATCTTATTTGCATAAGAGAAAAGAGACTCGTTGGCAAGTTCGTCTTTAAGCAGCTGAGATAATCCAAGTATGCCGTTAAGCGGCGTTCTAAGCTCGTGACTCATATTTGCAAGCAGAGAGGATTTAAGCCTATTCGATTCTTCTGCCCGGTCGACTGCGTGTTTTAACTCAAACTCCAGTTCCTTCTTTTCTGTTATATCTTCTTTTACAGCCACAAAGTGGGTAATATTTCCCTTCTCGTCTCTTATAGAAGAAATTGTAACAGTTTCCCAGTAAAGCTTTCCGTTCTTCTTTTTATTTTGAATTTCACCGCGCCACTCATTTCCGCTTATGATGGTTTTCCATAAATCTTCGTAGACTTCTTTGCTTGTAAAACCGGATTTTAAAAAACGGGGAGTTTTCCCAATTACTTCTTCTGAAGAATAACCGGTAACTTTTTCAAAACTTGGATTGACGTATTCAATTTCGCCGTCAAGATTAGTAATAAGTATTATTGACGGATTCTGTTCTACTGCGCGGGAAAGTTTCTTGATGTCGCGTTCTACTTTTTTTCTTTCCGATATATTTAGCAGTGTTCCCTGAATAGCAGGCTTCCCTTCATAATTTATTCGGCTTTCAAGGACTTCGGCTTCAAAAGTCGTCCCGTCTTTTCTAATTGCCAAAAACTCATAACTCCCCGCTTCTTTTGAATTCAGTAATTCTCTTCTGCTTTCTTCTAATTTTAGATTTCGGTTTTCAGCAGCGACAAATTCTTTATAATGACGCCCTATTATTTCTTCGTCTTTAGCGAATCCAAAATAACCGACAATCATCCGGTTACAGTATTTAATTACATCGTCCTGAACAATATAAATTCCTGCAAATGAATTATTGACTAATTGTCTGTATTTCCTTTCAGATTCAAGAAATACTTCTTCTGTCTGTTTCTTGCCGGTAATATCTTCGCACACTATAAAAACGACTATTTCTCCTTCCGGATTAAACAAAGCTCTGGCTGTTTGTTTAACCCAAAGAATACTTTTATTCTTTCTGACTTTGCGAAGTTCCCAGTTATAAACGTGGCCAATGCTTGCAATGCAAAGATTAATATTATAAATAGCTTTGTCTTTATCTTCATCTGGATAAATACATTTTATAGTATTCCCTTTTAATTCATCCGCCGAAAAACCGAGCTGATCGCACCCGAAACTATTCACTGATAATATTATTCCCTCAGCGTTAACAGTAAAATACATCGAAGGATTATTATCGTAGAGGTCTTTATATTTCTCTTCGCTTACCCGAAGCGCTTTTTCTGTTTGCTTATATCTCGAAATATCTCTGACTGATTCGATAGAACCAATTATACGTCCTTTACTATCCCTCAGATTTGACGCTATTGCCCAGATATATCCGCCTTTGTAATTATTCATTGCAGGCGCATAAATTTCCCCAAAAATTGTGTTTTGGGCTCTTTGTATAAAATCGTATTTGTTGGAGTCTTCAGTATCTTTTGCAAGCATATCAATAAGAAACGGGCGTGGATAACCATAGAACGGCGTTGCAACATTATAATGCTCTTTCCCAATCATTTCCTGTCTGGGGACGCCAGACATAGTTTCAATCGCTTTATTCCACGCAATTACATTCCCTTCAGCGTTAACAATCATAGTTGCATCAGGTAGAAAATCAAGGATTTCTTCAAGCTGTTTGTTTGAGTTTTTCAGGCTCTCTTCATTTTTTCTGATTTCAGTAACGTCTATAATTGTTTCAATTGCGCCTATTATATTACCTTCAGGATCTTTTATTTTTTTTGCTAGCGCAAATAACCACTTGCCGAGTTTTGGTAGATAAGCTGTTGATTCATATGCGTTTGAGATCATGTTAGAAACTGTATAAACGCCTTCATACCATTTACTTATTCCTTCTTTGTCATCATCAACAAGCAAATCGACTAAACATGGCCGTTCGCATCCGATATGAAACGCCTTCCAGTGAGCCGTTGTGCCAATAACGTCTTCCGCCTTTACTGACGTAAGATTCTCTAAAGCTCTGTTCCAGTATGTGACTATGTGTTTGTTGTTAATTATAAACTGCGGTATAGGATGCCCGTTCACTACTTCTTTTAATTCCTGCTCCCTGTTTTTTAACGTTATTTCCATGTTCTTTCTATCAGTAATATCTGTCAGCGAAATCAAAGTTTTTTTTGTATCTGGAATTAAATTTGTTTTGGCTAATACAAATTTATGCTCGTTTTCTTTTGTAATAAGAATAATCTCGCCGGGGTATGCCGTAGAAGCTGTAAGCGTTGAATTGTTATCGTTTATAGTTTTATCTGAAATGTCGGATACGCTATTTTTCCCAAGTATAAAATCAGTCCATTTTTTTTTATTTTCTATTTCAGCCGCATCATAACCAGTCAGGCTCTCAAATTCTTTGTTAACAAGGGTTACTGTCAAATCCTCTTCAATAATAACCATAGGATCGCCACAGAAACGAAAGATGTTTTCAAATAGCGTTTCTTTAGAAGATGAAGTTTTATTTACAGCTTCGCCTTTAGGACAATTTGATTTGTCCGCCGCTTCGGAATTACTATGAGCCCTTTCCATATTACATCCGTAAGTTAAAAGTGTATTTATCGGGTTTTGTTAATGTATTAAGTATTATTTAATGTGTAAATATTTAATTGTAAATCGACAAATATTTACTGATTCAGATTATAATAAGCCCGTTATAACTCTGAATATTTAAACTAAAATATTTTTTGCCAATTTGCAATAAATATAAGTCCTGAGAATTCATTAATGAGAAAAAATACATTTTTATATCTTACCGAGTATACTTATGAAGAAAGTATTACATAACTACAGTGTTTTCTATTAATGAACCCCTTTATCGTTTAGGAATTCCGTATATCTTTTATCAACGTTTAAGATGTGATCCATAAGCCAGTTCTTAAGAAAATTCATAAGCACAAGGCTGATAATTGTTTTCCCATTTTCATAGTCTTTCTGAAAATCAATAACCTGCTGAGTAAGTTTATCATGAACGGCTTTATGCGCAAACTTCTCAGGATAGTCGTAAAGATCAAAAAGCTTTTCTTCTTCTTTAAAATGCGCCGCAGTATAATCCACTAATTGTGCAAGAATATGCGCCTGCGCTTTTGTTCCCTCTCCTTTTCCCATTGCGTCGTGCAATTCGTTAATTATTTCAATCAGCCTTTTATGCTGATCGTCTATTAACTGTATCCCAACGCTGAATTCATCGTTCCACGTAATAATAGCCATGCCCTCTCCTCCTGATATTTTGTTTTTTTGTTAATGACACTGGAAAATAATTTTTAATTTCTATATGCGCAAGAAAAATCTAATATTTTATAATTATGGCTTTGGCGCTTTTTAAAGTGTTGTTTTTATCACAAACAGAGACTAATTTATTATTGTAAATTGATCATATTATAAGGGGTTCTTTGTATGAATAAGATTTCTTTATCTTTTCTTTTTCTTTTCATTTCCTTAAGCGGTAAAAATATATACTCGCAATGGTCATGGCAAAACCCATTACCACAAGGGAATAGTTTCAATTCAGTTTATTTTACATCTCCAAACACTGGCTTTGCAGTTGGCAATAATGGCATGTTATTAAAAACTACCGATAAGTCTAAAAACTGGACTACTTTAAACAGCGGCGTATCAAAAATTCTCACATCTGTATTTTTCACTTCCCCGTCTACAGGCTGGATTGCTGGTTACTCGGCTACACTGCTTAAAACTACTAACGGAGGCACAACCTGGAATAAACAAACAATCAGCAAGGCTGTTCCTAACGATATTTTAAGCCTGTATTTTCTTTCTGATTCTGTCGGCTGGGCTGCAGGAGCCAACGGCACATTATTTAAAACAACTAACGGCGGAACTAACTGGATGCAATCCGCCAAGACTTATGTTTACGATTTATACTCTGTTTATTTTCTTTCCGATTCTATCGGCTGGGTTGCCGGCAACAACGGCATTCGTAAAACAACTAATGGCGGCGCAAGCTGGACGCAGCAGTATACAAACAACGCCTACACTTTTCGATCATTATTTTTTATTGATTCTTTAACTGGTTTTGCCTCTGGTTATAGCGGTTTATTATTGAGAACTACTAATGGCGGAAATTCATGGAATAAAGTAGCTGTTAGCAAAAACACTAGCTCTTTTTATTCAACATCATTTATTAACGCTTCCGATGGTTTTCTTGTGGGATCCGGCGGAGCTTTATACAAAACTACTGATACTGGCGCAACATGGACGCAACAATCTCTTGGAACAAAAAGCGATTTACAGTCTATTCAGTTTTTCTCTAAAACCGAAGGTTTTATTTCGGGAACAAGCGGCATAGTCATTAACACTACAGACGGCGGCAATTCCTGGAACCAGCTTACCAAAGGTACTACAAGCAATTTAAGCTCTGTTTCTTTTATTTCGCCAACTACTGGCTGGGTCGGCGGTTATAATGGCGACCTTCTTAAAACAACAAACGGCGGTAAAGAATGGGTAAACTATAATGCAGGAAGCGGCAATAGTTTTTGTTCAATTCAGTTTATCTCTGATTCTATCGGATGGGGATGTACTAATGAAGGTAAAGTTTTAAAAACAACCGATGGAGGCCTTAATTGGGTTGTTCAAAAATCTGATTCTACTGACTATTTGATGAAAATATTTTTTATTACCCCACAAATTGGCTGGACTTGCGGAATAGCGCATCTTAATTTTCCGGGATTGCAGCCTGGCGGGTTATATAGAACCACTGACGGAGGTTCTACATGGCAGGCGAAAGGACCAGCAAGCGATTATGACTGGAGTTCTGTGTTTTTTATTACGCCCCAAATTGGTTGGGCTCTCAGTATGTTTGGGGAAGTCTATAAAACTACTGATGGCGGCGAAACCTGGTCTACAAAATATGCTCTTTCCACGTCTCCATTTTGCATGTTCTTTCTTTCTCCTGAAAAAGGATGGATCAGCGGAAATGCTAAAATATTCAAGACTACTGATGGCGGAGCTAATTGGATTTCATCAAATATTCCATCATCAAGCGCCCCTAATGCATATCTTACATTCCAAAACATTCAATTCCTAACCGATTCTCTTGGCTGGGCTGTCGCTGCAACAAATCAGGTTTTTAAAACTACCGATGGCGGCACTACCTGGATGCCGCAAAACACCGTCACCACCAATGCTTTAC
>WSSedL1CaDRAFT_10000831_pt1 | contig 20262 bp, 18 predicted proteins | sample WetSurSL1Cattail_FD_9464 | JGI IMG/M metagenome (IMG submission 9464)
GAACCGTCCGACATCGTGGTGGTGGGTGAGGTTCCGGCCTGGAAGCGCGAGATCGCCTTTCCCGCCGGTACGGTCGAACGCATCGGCGGGCTCAAGGTTGAGAAAGAGCGTATCGTCGAAATTCTCAACCATCTTGGTTTCGGCGTGAGCGAGGCCGGTGACGCGTTGAAAGTTGTGCCGCCATCCTGGCGCAGCGACATCGACGGCGCCGCCGATCTGGTCGAGGAAGTGGTGCGCATTTACGGCCTCGAGCATGTGCCGAGCGTGCCGATGGAGCGCCCGCATGCGATTGCGCGGCCGGTACTGACGTCTTCGCAAAAGCGTCGCCGGTTAATCCGCCGGGCATTGGCGAGCCGCGGCTTCAACGAAGCCGTGACGTATTCTTTCATTCCGCGCGCCCACGCGAGCCTGTTCGGCGGCGGCGATGATGTGCGCCAGCTCGAAAACCCGATTGCAGCCGAGATGGATGCCTTGCGCCCTTCGCCTTTGCCTTCGCTGCTTGCGGCCGCCGCTCGCAATCAGGCCCGCGGCTTCACCGACCTGCAATTGTTCGAGATCGGCGCCGCTTTCCAGTCCGGCGTGCCGGGCGGCCAGCAAACTATTGCTGCCGGTATCCGCGTCGGATCGGGCGTCAGAAGTTGGACCAAAGCGGCGCATCCTGCCGATGCCTTCGATGTGAAAGCCGATGTTCTCGCGAGCCTCGAAGTGGCAATGGGTTCACCCATGATGGCACCGATCAAGGCCACGGCGCCCGCTTGGTATCATCCTGGCCGCTCCGGCACCCTGGCGCTCGGCCCCAAGGTGCTGGCGGTGTTCGGCGAGTTGCACCCGAAAATTGTCGCCGCGTTCGATCTTACCGGCCCGGTTGCCGCCTTCGAGCTAATCCTGGATGCGATCCCGGAGTCGAAGACCAAAAAAACCAGCTTCTCGCCCTCGCCCTATCAGGCGGTAGAGCGCGACTTCGCCTTTGTCGTGAACTCTAGCGTTTCCGCCGATGATGTCGTCAAAGCTGCCAAAACCGCCGAGCGCGCTCTGATCGAGTCCGTCGCGGTGTTCGATGTCTACGAAGGTAAAGGAGTTCCGGAAGGCAGAAAATCGCTCGCCATCACGGTGCGCCTGCAGCCCAAGGACAAAACCCTCACCGACGCCGAAATCGAATCGGTCGGCCAGAAGATCGTGGCGTCCGTGGCCAAAGCCACCGGTGGAACGCTGAGAAGTTGACGGGCGGACCTATCGCGTCGGTTCGGCAATCCAGAACGTCATGATGTCGGGCGAGCCGATGAAGCACTCGCTGGTCAGCCGGTTGGCGCGGATCATTCCCAGCAGCGCTTCGGCTTGTGCTTTGTAGGGGCCGAGTTCGACCAGCGTGGTCGCATCGTCCACGATGTTCCAACTATTTTTTAAACGCACCAGATGCGCCGTGGTGGGATGGAACTTGAGGCAAAAGACCCCGCCCATGGGGTCACTGCTGAAACCTTTTGCAGAGCGCCAATAGGGCTTCCACGGCCCGCCCGATTTGCATTGCCGGTCAAAACGATAGTGGTGAAATGCCGCTTCGGCGAGCATCGCCGCCTTATTGTCCTTGCCGGTGGCGATCAGCACCTTGCCGTTCGCCTTCACCACCCAGGAACCGCCTTGGTTGACGGCGCGGGCGGCACGCGTGTCGAACATCGTACAGTCCTCGTGCGGCGGGGGTTCTGCACCCGACCGCGCGCCGCCGCCCCAGCCGGTGGAGAGGCCGGGCTGGGTCTGCCACACCGGTGCGATCGGCCCGACCCAGGTCGTCGGTTTCAAGGTGCCAACCACGCCATAATCATGCCGCTCGGAGTTGTCGTCGAGCTTGGTCAACATCTCAAAAAGGAGTTGCCCTTTTTCGCCTTTGTGGAAGGTGATCTGGTGATGGGCAAAGCCGAAATGGAAGGTCGCAACGATCACCGCGACGTGATCGGACTTGGGACCGGCATAATAGACGTCGCCCTGCACCAGGCCCCAATCGCATTCCATTGGATGGCAATCACCATAGGCGCGCACGTCAACGCGATTGCCGCCGTTGGGACTGATGGCGACATGCATCAGACCGGCGGCTTGGGGATTGGGATTGTTCCAATTGCCGATGAAGTCACTCGCTTCGGACCAAGCGGGCGCCGTCACAAGTGCCAAAGCGAACAAAATTGTTGCAAACGTCTTCACGTCTTGAGGCCGCTATTTGGAGAGCCAAGTAACCATCTTCGGCTCGGGCTCATCGATCAGGCCGCCGAGAAAACCGCTATCCTGGCGTGCAGGGCCGGCCCAGGCGTCACCAATGCCGACATGGGGCGCGCCCACCGCAGGGCCAAGTACCATCAAGCCAGCCAACGGGTCGCATTTCATGGCGGATCCCTCCATTTGCCTGGGGATTAAGCCTACCTTTTCCTGCGGCCGGGGGACAGGGTGGACGCGGGCCCGTTCCCGCCGCTATATGCCGCCCCTGGCCGGGCGATCGGCCGATCTCACAGAGCCCAAATGACCGATCTCTCGCACATCCGCAATTTCTCCATCGTGGCCCATATCGACCACGGCAAGTCGACGCTCGCCGACCGGCTGATTCAATTCACCGGTGGACTCACCACCCGTGAGATGAAGGAACAGGTGCTCGACTCGATGGAGATCGAGCGTGAGCGCGGCATCACCATCAAAGCCCAGACCGTCCGCCTGGACTACAAGGCCCACGACGGGGTGACCTACACCTTGAATCTGATGGACACGCCCGGCCACGTTGACTTCGCCTATGAAGTCAGCCGCTGCCTCGCCGCGTGCGAAGGCGCGCTCTTGGTGGTGGACGCCTCCCAGGGGGTGGAAGCCCAGACGCTGGCCAATGTCTATCAGGCGATTGACGCCGGGCTCGAGATCGTGCCGGTGCTTAACAAGATCGATTTACCCGCCGCTGAACCGGAGCGGATCAAGCAGCAAATCGAGGACGTGATCGGCATCGATGCTTCCGACGCCATCGCGATTTCCGCCAAGACCGGCCTCAACATTGAGGCAGTGCTGGAAGGTATCGTCACCCGTCTGCCGCCGCCCAAGGGCGATGCCAAAGCTCCGCTCAAGGCGCTGTTGATCGATTCCTGGTACGACGCCTATCTCGGCGTTATCGTCCTGGTGCGGATCATCGACGGTGAACTGAAAAAGGGCCACAAGATCCGCATGATGGCCTCTGGCGCCTCCTATCAAGTCGAACGCGTCGGCTATTTCACCCCCAAACAGGTGTTGGTCGATAGCCTTGGTCCCGGCGAAGTCGGCTTCATCACCGCCCAGATCAAGGAAGTCGCCGAAACTCATGTCGGCGACACCATCACCGACGACCGCAAACCCGCCGACGAGGCCCTGCCAGGCTTCAAAGCAGCGCAGCAAGTGGTGTTCTGCGGTCTCTTCCCGGTCGATGCGGCCCAGTTCGAGGATTTGCGCAATGCCTTGGCGCGGCTGCATCTCAACGACGCCAGCTTCACTTATGAAATGGAGACCAGCGCGGCGCTCGGCTTCGGCTTCCGCTGCGGCTTCCTCGGCCTCTTGCACCTCGAAATCATCCAGGAGCGTCTGGAGCGCGAGTTTAATCTTGAACTGATCGCCACCGCGCCATCCGTGATCTATCGCATCCACATGACCGACGGCGAGATGCTTGAGCTGCACAACCCCGCCGACATGCCTGAAACTACCAAGATCGAGAAAATCGAAGAACCGTGGATCCGCGCCACCGTCATGGTGCCGGACGATTATCTCGGTGCGGTGCTCAAGCTGTGCCAGGATCGCCGCGGCGAGCAGATCGAACTGACCTATGCCGGCAACCGCGCCATGGTGATCTACCGCCTGCCGCTCAACGAAGTGGTGTTCGATTTCTACGATCGCCTGAAATCCGTCAGCCGCGGCTATGCCAGCTTCGACTATCACCTCGAAGGTTATCACGAGGGCGATCTCGTCAAGATGAGCATCCTGGTCAATGAAGAACCGGTGGACGCGCTGTCGATGATCGTCAACCGGGGGCGGGCGGAATCGCGCGGCCGCGGCATGTGCGAAAAGCTGAAGGACCTGATCCCGCGCCACCTGTTCAAGATTCCAATCCAGGCGGCGATCGGCGGCAAAGTCATCGCCCGCGAGACGATCTCGGCCTTGCGCAAGGACGTGACGGCCAAGTGCTACGGCGGCGACATCACCCGCAAGCGCAAACTCCTCGACAAGCAAAAAGAGGGTAAGAAAAAGATGCGCCAATTCGGCAAAGTCGACATCCCGCAGGAAGCCTTCATCGCGGCGCTGAAGATGGACCAGGATTAGGCCGCGAGGTCGCGTCGGCGAACCGAAACAGCTAAAGCAACTATAAATTGCTTTGATCCGACGTGTACGTTGGCGGCAGTAACAGATTTCGAAGAGAATAATCCTAACGACAAACGCCCGGCCATCGCTGACCGGGCGTTTGTACAAGCAATGATGTCCAAACTTACTGCGGCCGCTGGCCTGGCTGTGGCTGGCGGGGCGGCAGTTGCAGGACTTGGCTGAGCGTCACCGGATTGGCGATCGGTGCCGAGCAGTTCTGGTGCTGACAGACGTAAGCCGTGGGCTGGCCGTTCTCCATCGCCTTGCCGCGCGCGGGATGACCCTCGGGCAGCTCTTCGCTGGGATCGATCACCATCAACAGCCGGTTCGGCAGGCTGCGGCCGAGCACAGCGGTGATCAGTTCGCGGGTCTTTTGGCTATCGTGCGGTCCGACAATGACAATCTGCAAACCGGCGATCAGAGTCTCGAGCCCGTTGAGATAAGTTCCCATAGCCAAGAACGAACGGCCGACATCGCCAGCAAAGGCGCCGACGATGTTGCCGGCGCGGTCACGATAGCTGACGTCGCCGGTGGCGAGATATAGCTTCGCCAGGACGCCGACCATGACGCCATTGGCCGCCGGTGTGGCGGCGTCATAAACGGTGCGGACGCGATGGATCAACGGCGTGTCGTCGACCGCGGTCTGGAAATAACCGCCAGCCGTGGCGTCCCAGAAGAACTCGTTCAGCACAGCCGTCCAGCGCTTGGCATAATCGAGATACTGCTTGTCGCTGGTGACCTCAAACAGGGCGATCGCGGCGCGTGCCATGTGGGCATAATCGTCGGCGAAGGCGCTATGGCCGCGCTTGCCGTCGCGCCAGGAGTGGAACAAGCGATCACCATCGGCGAGCGCTGTGGTGATGAAAGCAAACGCCTTCCGCGCCGCAGCGATCCATTCGGCATTGCCGTAGCTGGACCCGGCATTGGCGAGCGCCGCGATCATCATGCCGTTGGAATCGGCGAGAACCTTGTCATCGCGCAGCAGCGCCTTGCGGGTTTGCTGGCGGGCGGCGAGCAAGAGGTCGCGCTGGCGTTTCAAGAGCGCTTCGTCGGCATCGGGCAGCGGGAACGGGGCGCCGCCGGTGCGCGCGACGATGTTCTTGCCGTTGAACGGGCCTTCGGGACGGATCGCATAAACGTCCTTGAAACGCTGGGCGAAGGTGCCCATCAGGGTGGCGTCGATTTCCGGCGCGGTCCACAGATAATAGGCGCCCTCTTGGCCGTCGACATCGGCATCGAGGCTCGCGGCGAAGGCATCGCCGACCATCATTTCGCGCAATACCCAGCCGATCGTCTCTTCGACGCGGACTTTGTACAGCGGCACGCGATTGTGGACGCCGACGGTCGCGAGCAGATCGACCAGCAGGGCGTTGTCGTAAAGCATCTTCTCGAAGTGTGGGATTAGCCAGCGCTCGTCGACGGCATAACGATGGAAGCCGCCACCAACATGATCATAGATGCCGGAAAGGCACATGGTGTCGAGCGTGATCTGGACGAGCTGCGGAAACTGCATCGCGCCGGTCCGGAGGAACGAACGCCACAGCGTCTCAACCAGTGCCGTGTTGGGGAACTTCGGTGCGCCACTGACACCGCCGTAGAAAATGTCGAAGCGTTGGGCGACATGCACCGATAGAACGTCGAGCAGGCGCGGATCCAGCGGCCCGCGCAAATCGCGCGTCCAGATTGCGCCGACGGCCGCGGTGATGTTGGTCGCGTCGGTGGTCACGGCTTCGGACTGTTCCTTGTACTTCTTGGAAACATCTTCGAGCACGCGCTTGAATGGGGGCTGGCCGAAGCGTTCTTCGTTGGGGAAATAGCCGCCGACGAAGAAGGGCTCGCCCTTCGGATTGAGGAACATGGTGAGCGGCCAGCCGCCCTGGTAGCCCATGGTCTGAGCCGCCGCCTGATAGAGCTGGTCGATGTCGGGACGCTCTTCGCGGTCGACCTTGATGTTGATGAAGTTCTCGTTCATCGCCGCCGCGGTATCGGCATCGGCGAAGCTTTCGCTGTTCATCACATGGCACCAGTGACAAGCGGTATAACCGATCGAAAGTAGAATCGGCTTACCCGAGCTTTGCGCTTCGGCAAACGCTTCCTGGCCCCACGGGTACCAGTGAACGGGGTTGTCCTTGTGCAGGAGCAGATAGGGGCTGGTTTCCTCGGCGAGGCGGTTGGTGCTCATCTTTATCTTCCGGTGAGATGCGCGGGCGCGCATTGTTGCGGGACTGATTTGGACCAAGCTTTACGCGCCGAAACAAGCGCTCACAAGCTGGCAGGCGGTCGCCTCCTTGTGTGCCGGGTTAATTGGTGAATTGGGGAGACGGTATGCGGCGAGACGACACGATTTTTGCGCCCGCGAGCGGAGTTGGGCGGGCCGGCGTGGCGATCATTCGGGTCTCAGGCCCGGCGGCGCGGTTCGCGCTGCAGACGATCACACGTGGGGCCCCTCCACCGCCGCGGCGAGCGGCATTGCGCGCTTTGCGAAGTGGTAGTGGGGAGATTTTCGACCGGGGCTTGGTGTTGTGGTTTCCCGGGCCGGACAGCCTGACCGGCGAGGACGTGGCCGAGTTCCAGGTTCATGGCGGGCGGGCAATTTTGGCGGCATTGACCGACGTGTTGGCGGCCATCCCGGGCTTTCGCACTGCCGATCGCGGTGAGTTCACCCGGCGCGCGGTGGAGAATGGCAAACTCGATCTCACGCAAGCCGAAGCGATTGCCGATTTGGTTGACGCTGAAACTGAGGCTCAGCGGCGCCAAGCCCTGCGGCAATATGACGGTGCCTTAGCCACGCTTACCGACGGCTGGCGTGGCGAGCTTGCAAAAGCTTTGGCTTGGGTCGAAGCGGCGATTGATTTTTCGGATGACGAACTTCCCAGTGATGTGATGGAGGATGCGCGCCAGGCCGTCAGCGTGGTCGGGGCTGGCATCGCGGCACAGCTTAATGATGCCCATCGCGGCGAGTTGGTGCGTGAGGGACTGTTTGTGGCAGTGGTCGGGGCCCCCAATGCGGGCAAGAGCTCGCTGGTCAATGCGCTGGCCGGACGCGATGTGGCGATTGTCGCCGAAACCGCAGGCACGACCCGTGATGTAATCGAGGTGCGATTGAATCTCTCCGGCTATGCGGTGGTGCTGGCCGATACGGCGGGTTTGCGTGCGGCGGCGGACCAAGTGGAAGCCGAAGGCGTGCGCCGGGCGCTGGCACGGGCCGAGGCGGCCGACCTGGTGGTGCTGGTTAAGGATGGAAGTTCTCCGGATACGTCCTTGGAATATCACGGAAAATTGGACAGTAATACTGTCGTTACGGTGTGGAACAAGGCGGATTTGCCGTGGCCGGTTGGGCAACAAGGCTTGCGGCTGTCGCTGAAAACCGGCGAAGGACTGGAAGCCGTGGTTGGTGCTATCGCTGCGGCGGCGCGTGAAAAGCTGGAAGGCCTTGGCGAGGCCCCTCTCCTCACCCGGGTCCGGCACCGCGAGGCGTTGAAAGAGGCCCTCGCAGCGCTCACCCGTGCTGAAACCCAGCCGCAGCCGGAACTCTTTGCCGAAGACCTGCGACTCGCCGTCCGCTCTATCGGCCGTATCACCGGACGGGTCGATGTAGAAGACCTGCTGGACATGATCTTCCGCGATTTTTGTATTGGGAAGTAGCCGTTTCACGTGAAACAGGGTTGAGGCTTGCCCCTGCCCGTTCGCTCCCGTATTGGACCGGGCATGCGCTACGACGTAATCGTGATCGGGGGGGGGCATGCTGGCTGTGAGGCAGCGGCGGCGTCTGCGCGCGCGGGCGCCAAGACTCTCCTCCTTACCCACCGCCGCGCCACGCTCGGCGAGATGTCGTGCAATCCGGCGATTGGCGGAGTCGGCAAGGGCCACCTCGTCCGCGAGATCGATGCGGCTGATGGGTTGATGGCCCGGGTCGCCGACGCGGCTGGGATCCAGTTCCGTATTCTCAACCGCCGCAAAGGCCCGGCTGTCCGCGGACCGCGAGCCCAAGCTGATCGCGCGCTTTATCGTAAAGCGATGGTTGCGGCCCTGGAAGCGACGCCAAACCTCGAAATCCGCGAAGTAGCGGCAGAAGATCTCGTGTTGAAGGACGGTCAGGTTGAAGGTGTGGTGACCGGCGATGGCGACACCCTGGCCGCCGGCGCTGTGGTTTTGACCACAGGTACCTTCCTTAATGGGCTGATTCATTGTGGCGAGGTGACCTTCCCGGCTGGGCGCGCCATCGCCGGAAAATCGCGATTTGACGAAGATGGCACCGAACGGCCATCCATCGGGCTTTGCGACACCTTACATCGCATCGGCTTCGCGATGGGGCGGCTGAAAACCGGTACCCCGGCCCGGCTCGATGGCCGTACGATCGATTGGCCGAGTCTCGAAGTGCAGCGCGGTGACGATCCGCCCGCGCCGTTCTCCTTTATGACCCGCGCGATCACGACGGCGCAGGTCGTTTGCCACATCACCCGCACCACCGAGGCCACTCACGAGGTCATCCGCGCGAATTTGAGCCGGGCGCCGCTCTATTCGGGCCAGATTTCCGGCCGCGGACCCCGGTATTGCCCTTCCATTGAGGACAAGGTCGTCCGTTTTGCCCATCGCTCCAGCCACCAGATCTTCCTGGAGCCGGAAGGTCTCGATGACGACACCATTTATCCCAACGGCATTTCGACCTCTCTGCCGGAGGACGTGCAGCACGCACTGCTGCGGACCATTCCGGGGCTGGAGAAGGTGCGGATGTTACGGCCCGGCTACGCCATCGAATACGACTATGTCGATCCGCGTGAGCTGAAGCCCAGCCTGGAGACCAAGAAGGTCGAAAAACTGTTCTTCGCCGGCCAGATCAATGGCACCACGGGCTATGAAGAGGCAGCCGCCCAGGGCTTGATGGCGGGTTTGAACGCAGCGCGGGCAGCGGGCGGGTCTGAAGCGGTAATTTTGGACCGGGCTTCGGCCTATATCGGGGTCTTAATCGACGATCTCGTCACCAAAGGCGTCACCGAGCCCTACCGGATGTTCACCTCGCGGGCTGAATACCGACTGACGCTAAGAGCCGACAATGCCGATCAGCGGCTGACACCGACATTTGCGGCGGCCGGATGCGTCGGATCGGAGCGATCTCGGGCGTTCGCGGCCAAAATGACCGAACTCGGGGCCGCGCGAGCGATACTGACAGGGCTCAATCTGACACCCAATGAAGCACTGAAATTTGGGATCTCGGTGCGGTTGGACGGCTCTCGGCGCTCAGCGCATGAACTTCTTAGCCTGCCGGGTGTCGATTTTCACCGTTTGAAGATGGTTTGGCCGGAACTGGGCCAGTTTGGCAGCGAAATCGCCGAGCAACTCGAGATTGACGCCCAATACACCGGGTATCTCGACCGCCAGGAGGCCGACATTCTGGCCTTCAAACGCGACGAAGCACTGGCGCTCCCAGCCAATCTCGATTACGGGATGGTCTGCGGGCTTTCGGCGGAAGCACGGCAGAAACTCACCACCATCCGGCCGGCCACCCTCGGCCAAGCGTCACGCATCGATGGTGTCACCCCGGCGGCGCTCACTCTGGTCCTAGCTCATGTCAAATCCCGATCCCATGCCGCTTGACGGCTTCGGCCCCGAGGCTTTTGCCCAAGCGACTGGTGTTTCACATGAAACACTGACCGACTTAAAGGCTTATGCCGAGCTCTTGGCCGCCAGTCCGCACAATCTGGTGTCGGAGGCGAGCCTCAAGGACGTCTGGCACCGGCACTTTTATGATAGCGCCCAGCTCGACGCCCTGATCCCGGAGAATACCAAGACGCTGGTCGATCTCGGCAGTGGCGCCGGGTTCCCGGGTCTGGTGCTGGCGATCCTGCGGCGGAAGCGGGTCAAGGTCACCCTCTACGAGGGCACCAAGAAGAAGGCCGATTTTCTCAAGGCGGTCGCCCAGCACCTGTTCCTGGCGGTGGATGTCCGCAACGAGCGCATCGAAGCCGCGCCCAAACGGCGCTTCGACATTATTACAGCGCGCGCCTTTGCACCCTTGCCGACGCTGCTGGCTTATGCGCAAAACTTGGCCGGGCCCAAGACGATCTGTTTGTTTTTAAAGGGCCAAAACTACGCCGACGAGTTGACCGAGGCCCAGCGGGCCTGGAAGATGACCCTCCAGAAACACCCAAGCCAGACCCATCCGCTTAGTGTGGTTCTGGAGATCCGGGATTTAGTCCATGTCTCCAGTCGTTAAGAAGCCGCGCGTCCTCGTCATCGCCAACCAGAAAGGTGGCGTCGGCAAGACGACCACGGCGATCAATCTCGGCACCGCGCTGGCCGCCGTCGGCGCGCCAACCTTGATCATCGACATCGACCCGCAAGGCAATGCCTCCACCGGCCTCGGCATGGCGCGCAGCGAACGCAAGGTGTCGATCTATGACGTGCTGATGGGCCAAGCCACCCTTGCCGAGGCAATCCACCCCACGCGCATCCCGAAACTGTCGATCGTGCCGGCCACCGTCGACCTGTCCGGCGCCGAACTCGAGCTCATCAGCTCCGAGCGGCGCAACGACCGCCTCAAGGATGCCATCGAGGAATATTCCGTACACGGACATAGTCCGTTTTCCTACGCGCTGATCGACTGCCCGCCGTCACTGACGCTGCTGACCGTCAATGCGATGGTCGCGGCCGATGCCGTGGTTGTGCCGCTGCAATGCGAGTTTTTTGCGCTGGAAGGCCTGACCCAGTTGCTCAATACGATCGAGCTGGTACGCGAAAACCTCAATTCCAATCTCGAGCTGCAGGGCATTGTTTTGACCATGTTCGACAAGCGTAACAAGCTGTCGGACCAAGTTGCGGCCGATGTGCGCTCCCACTTGGGCGACAAGGTTTACAACACCGTGATCCCGCGCAACGTGCGCATTTCCGAGGCGCCGAGCCATGGCCTGCCGGCGCTGGTCTACGACCTCAAATGTCCGGGCAGTCAGGCCTACATCAAACTGGCCGGCGAATTGATCCAGCGCGAACGGGTGCGGACGGCGGCATGAGTTCCTCAATTATCGCGCCTCGCAGCGGAAAGTCGGATTCCACTTTTCCTGAAAGCGCTCAGACGGAGACGACCATGGCAGATGAATCGCGCCCACGAGGGCTTGGCCGGGGCCTGTCGGCGCTGATCGGCGAAGAAGCACCGCGCACCGGCAACCGGGCGCCACGAACGGTGCCGACCGCGTTCCTCAGGCCTAACAAGTTTCAGCCGCGCAAGACGTTCGCCGAAGGTGACCTCAATGACCTGATCGCCTCAGTGAAAGACAAGGGCATTTTACAACCGCTTTTGGTCCGCCCCGTCGCGGGTGAGCAGAACGCCTATGAGATTGTCGCCGGCGAGCGGCGCTGGCGGGCCGCCCAGGCCGCCAAGTTGCACGAAGTGCCGGTGATCGTGCGCGAGCTGACGGATGGCCAAGCACTCGAATTTGCCATCATCGAAAACGTCCAGCGCGCCGACCTCAACGCCATCGAAGAGGGTCTGGCTTACGAAGAGCTGATGGAACGTTTTTCCTATACCCAGGAGAAACTAGCCGACGCTGTCGGTAAGAGCCGGCCACATGTGGCCAACACATTGCGGCTTCTTAAATTGCCGGAGCCGGTGCGGGTACTGGTGCGGGATGGCAAACTTACCCCTGGTGCGGCACGAACCCTGATCGGCGACCCCGATGCCGAGGCGCGAGCGTTGGAAATCGTCGCAGGCGGGCTGAATGTCCGCCAGGCCGAACAGCGTTCGAAGGCAGCTAAGACCGGTAATAAGTCAGTCCACAAGCCGCCTGTGGAAGATCCCAACACAAAATCACTAGAAGTGAGCCTTGCCAATATCTTAGGGCTCAAAGTTCAGATTGTGGATAAAAATGGGGAAGCCGGCGAGGTTAAGATCTTCTACAAGACCTTAGAGCAACTCGACGACCTCATCTTACGCTTGAAGAAATTCTAATAACGGATTTATCCACAACACTTTTTATAGTGGTGTTGCCGCTACATATTAGCTTGTGGACTGTGCGCCAGCCGTAACGCGTCGGCGGCGTTGATGCGACCATCGTACAGCGCCCGTCCGACCACCACGCCCTCGATATTCGGCTCATTTGCAGCGATCAGGGCTGCCACATCGCCAATGCCCGACACCCCACCTGAGGCGATCACCGGGATCGAAAGCGCCTTGGCCAAATCCGCCGTCGCTGCAACATTCACCCCGCCGAGCAAACCGTCGCGGTCAACATCGGTGTAGAGCACCGCCGCCACCCCGGCATCCTCGAACCGCTTGCCGAGTTCGATCGGGCTGACCGTGCTGGTTGCCGCCCAGCCCTCGGTCGCGATCATGCCATCCTTAGCATCGGCTCCAACCACAATTTGCCCGGGGAATGCGCGCGCCGCTTCTTTGACCAACGCCGGATTTATGAGAGCGACCGTCCCCAGGATGACCCGGGTAATCCCGGCCTCCAGCCAAGCGGCAATACCTTTCATGTCGCGAATGCCGCCGCCTAGCTCAATTGGCAGATCGATGGCGGCGCGGATTTTGGCCACGGCCGCGGCATTGACCGAACGACCTGCAAAGGCCCCGTTAAGATCAACGCAGTGCAGCCATTGGAACCCGGCCTCAGCGAACAGACGCGCTTGGGCAGCCGGGTCGTCGTTAAAGACAGTGGCGGTCGCCATCTCGCCGCGCTGCAGACGGACGCAGCGCCCGTCTTTCAGGTCGATGGCGGGCAGCAGGATCACGGCGTCCAGTCCAGGAAATTTCCAAGGAAGCTGAGGCCCATAGCCTGGCTTTTCTCTGGATGAAACTGAGTTCCGACAATGTTTTCCCGGCCAATCACCGCCGCCACCGCGCTGCCGTACTCTGTGGTGGCGAGCAAATGCGCCTTGTCGGCGGGTTTGAAGCAATAGGAGTGGACAAAATACGCGTGCGCACCGCCGTCGAGACCGGCGAATAAGATGTGGTTTTTGACGAAGCGAAGCTCGTTCCAGCCCATATGCGGAATCTTGAGCGCCGGATCGGACGGGGTTAGCCGCACCACCTCGCCCGGAATCCACGACAGACCTTTGTGGTCGCCAAACTCGCGCCCGACCGCCGCCAGAAGTTGCATGCCGACGCAGATGCCAAGAAACGGCACCTTTTTCACCAGCACCGCCTCGCGCAACGCTTCCACCATGCCGGGGAGCCTGGTCAGCCCGCCCATACAATCAGCAAAAGCGCCGACACCTGGCAGCACGATTCTTGCGGCCTTGGCGGCTACTGCCGGATCAGAGGTGACGACGACGTCTCGGCTCAGGCCACGCTCCACCGCCGCCCGCGCGATCGCCTTTTCCGCGGACCGCAGGTTTCCAGAGCCGTAATCAATCAGGGCGACGAGCGACATGGGGTTTCCCTTTGCGGCCGTTCCTTAGCCCAATCTTTCGCCCGCACCAACAGCGCCGATTGGCCACGAGGACGCAAGCCGCCTTGACCGCAAGACACGCCAGTCATGAAATAGAAAAACGTCCAACCCTTGCGAGGCCAGCCGTTTTCTTTCAAGGCCAGGTAAGGCGCGCGAGGGCACAGCCCTCACCCAAAAACTTGAAAACGAATGTACCAACCTATTGGAAAGCCAATGAAAGCCATTCGCATCTTGAAAACTGGCGGTCCTGATGTCCTCACCCTTCAGGAGGTGGAAACGCCGGTGCCCGGCCCCGGCCAAGTGCTGGTTCGCGCTGCCGCTATCGGCGTCAATTTCATCGACACCTATCACCGCTCCGGTCTTTACAAGCTGCCGCTGCCCAGCGGCATCGGCACCGAGGCGGCGGGTACGGTGGAAGCGGCTGGTGCGGATGTCACATCCTTCGCGCCGGGCGACCGGGTGGCTTACTGCACCGCCCCCATCGGCGCTTATGCCGAAACCCATGTCGTCCCGACCGAAAAATTGGTGAAGCTGCCTGACGCGGTGTCCTTCGAAACCGCCGCCGCGGCGATGCTGAAGGGCCTGACGGTACAATACCTGCTGAAGCAGACCTTTGCCGTGCAACCAGGCCAGACCATTCTCGTCCATTCCGCCGCGGGTGGCGTCGGACTAATCGCTGGGCAATGGGCCAAGCACTTGGGGGCGCAGGTGATCGGTACGGTCGGGTCGGACGAAAAAATCGCCCTCGCCAAGGCCAACGGTTACGATTTGGTCTTGAACATCAAACAGGACGACTGGGTCGCCAAGGTGCGCGAAGCCACTGCGGGCAACGGCGTGCCGGTGGTGTATGACTCCATCGGCAAAGACACGTTCGAAGCTTCGCTCGATTGCTTGGCGCCGCGCGGCTTGATGGTCAGTTTTGGCAATTCGAGCGGCGCCGTCGCCCCAATCTCGCCAGCCATTTTGTCGGCCAAGGGATCGCTTTATCTCACCCGCCCGACCTTATTCCATTACGCCGCCACACCACAGGCGCTGCAAGCGATGGCCAATGACCTGTTTACGGTGATCGCCGCCGGCGCAGTGAAAATCGCCGTCAACCAGCGCTTCGCCCTCGCTGATGCTCGCAAAGCCCACGAGGCTCTGCAGTCCCGCAAAACCACCGGCGCGACGATTCTGGTGCCTTAAACAACAAGGACGGTGTCACCACCGTCCTTGTTTGCTGACAAACGATCCATTCGGATCAGGTATTCATGCTCTCGAAGAATTCGCCGTTGTTCTTGGTGGAACGCAGCTTGTCGAGCAGGAACTCAATAGCATCCACCGTGCCCATCGGCGCCAGGATGCGGCGCAGCACATAGGTCTTTGACAGGGTGCCTTTGTCGAGCAGCAGCTCGTCCTTGCGGGTGCCTGACTTGAGGATATCGATGGCTGGGAAGATACGCTTGTCGGCCACTTTGCGATCGAGGATGATTTCCGAATTGCCGGTCCCCTTGAACTCCTCGAAAATCACTTCGTCCATGCGGCTGCCGGTATCGATCAGCGCGGTGGCGATGATGGTCAGCGAGCCGCCTTCCTCAATGTTGCGGGCTGCGCCGAAGAAGCGCTTGGGGCGCTGCAGGGCGTTGGCGTCGACACCACCAGTCAGCACTTTGCCGGACGACGGCACCACGGTGTTGTAAGCGCGGCCGAGGCGGGTGATGGAATCGAGCAAGATAACAACATCTCGCTTGTGTTCGACCAGGCGCTTGGCCTTTTCGATCACCATTTCGGCAACCTGAACGTGGCGGGTGGCTGGTTCGTCAAAGGTGGAGGAAATCACCTCACCCTTCACTGACCGCTGCATATCGGTCACTTCTTCAGGCCGCTCGTCGATCAAGAGCACGATCAGATAGCACTCGGGATGATTGGCCGAGATCGCCCGTGCAATGTTCTGCAAAATGACGGTCTTGCCGGTACGCGGCTGGGCGGTGATCAGGGCGCGCTGGCCCATGCCCTGCGGCGACACGATGTCGATGACGCGCCCGGTCTTGTCCTTGATAGTCGGATCTTCGATTTCCATCTTCAGCCAGCGCGTCGGATAGAGCGGCGTGAGGTTGTCGAAGTGAACCTTGTGTTTGATCTTCTCAGGGTCTTCGAAATTGATCGTCGTGACCTTGAGCAGCGCGAAATAGCGTTCCCCGTCTTTCGGCGACCGGATTGGGCCTTCTACCGTGTCGCCGGTGCGAAGACCGAAGCGGCGGATCTGCGACGGCGACACATAGATGTCGTCGGGCCCGGCCAGATAATTGGATTCCGGCGAGCGCAAAAAGCCAAAGCCGTCCTGCAGGGTCTCAAGCACGCCCGCACCAGTGATCTCGACATTGCGGTCCGCCAATTCCTTGAGGATGGCGAACATCATGTCCTGCTTGCGCATCGTTGAGGCGTTCTCGATTTCGAGCTCCTCGGCGAAGGACAAAAGATCGGTCGGGGTTTTCGCTTTCAGATCCTGCAGCTTCATGGCTTGCAGGCCGTTTTGCACCGTCATGGGAATAGCACCTGGGCATACCCGTAAGAATGTCTCACGGGATGGATTGTGGAGAACAACCCCCCTTGGCTCGATGCCATGACGGCCCGCAAGGACGCGGCCGATCGGGTGGGTTCAATGGGGAACTAATTATTTATACCGCGCTTTGCCGCCAATGCAAAGCTAGACAGAAAATTCTTCTTTCACCCGTTTTACGGCTGAAGCTAACTGCTCCATAGTAGCGAGAGTACGAATCGTTACAATCGGCCCTTCAACCGCCAATATGTAGCCGAGTTTTCCTAATTCTCTCAACATAACTGCAGAGACGTGTTTGCTATCAACACAGACTTCAAAGACGCTTGCCAAGGTGAAACTGCTGGAGCCTGCAATTACTCGCGCCATACCCATGGTTGGGGTCTCCTGCTTAACTCTGCCAATTCGCTCGCTTTCGCTTCCCACCACCTCATTCCTGAAAACCACAACATCCAGCTCAGAAGACAATATCTAGATATTCGATAGTATTCAGATACAGCAATTAGCTATCCGTCAAGTCCTTAGTTGGCACAACGTTCTATCTATACAAGTTGCCGATGTATGCTGTATTTAAAAATATAGTCTTGCTCAGGACTATGATTATGGCCACGCCAGAGCGATTTGAAATTAGACAAGTTTCGCGAATCACCAAACTTTCAGAGGCAATGATCAATTACCTCTGCCGATCCGGTCTGTTAATTCCAAGTGTACGAAAAGGAAAACGAGGTAGAGGGAAGCCTCGTATATTTTCGTATCCCGATTTGCTCTATATAATTTCGGTGAAATCGCTGCTTGATAGGGGCGTTAGTGTTACAAGAATTTCGAAATGCCTTAAGCAACTAAAAATTCAGTGCGATGAATCCTGTACGTTGAAGGAACTTTCCGAAGTTCGATTATTAGTCACAGATGGAAACGCAGTATTTCGTTTGAGCAAGGAAAATACTCTCGAAAATCTGACAAATAATGGTCAGTTCGAATTCCTATTTATACTTGACCATCTGAACCTTAAGTCCGAACTAGATAAAATCATCTTGGCAGAAGCGGCTTAAAAAGCTTTGGTCACCACTAAAATAACGATAGCAATCATGAACAGGGTCGGTAGCTCGTTCCAGAAGCGGAAAAACCGCCCGGTTCGCGCGTTTTTCCCGCGTGCAAAATCGTGGGCAAACAAGACGTTGGTGACATGCACCCAGGTCAGTCCTGCCACTAGGCCAAGTTTCATCTGGAACCAGCCTGCCTCCCACCAGTCGTTGAGCCACGCCATGGTGAGACCAAAGGTCCATACCAGGACCAGCGCCGGCAGCATGATCGCTTTGAGCAGACGCCGCTCCATGGTGCAGAAGCGCTCATAATCTGCCGCGCCCACCACCGTTTCGGTGTGATAAACGAACAGCCGCGGCAGATAGAACATGCCACTCATCCAGGCGATCACGGCGATGATGTGCAGCGCCTTGATCAACAGGTAATATTCGAGCAGCCACTCTCTCATTGCTTTTCAATCCGCGGGCAACAAGGGCTGGATTGGGAACATATCCGCTTTCCTTCGCCCGCAATTGATTCCAGCACAAGGCTCTTCAGACCGGCAATGAATTCTGGCCGCACGCTGACGGTGGGAGCGCGCAGGTAGTCCCTCACCCCGGCCTCGCGCGCCAGATGGGCATATTCGATGTCCAGTTCAACCAGGGTTTCGGAATGTTCCGAAACAAAGGCTACCGGCACGATGATCACACCCTTGCCATCGGCGCCAGCGCGGTGGATTTCAGCATCGGTCGCTGGACCAATCCACTCCAGCGGCCCAACCCGGCTCTGGTAGCAGATCGAGAAATCTTCCCAGCCCAAGCGCTGCACCAGGGCCGCCGCCGTTTGCTCAACCTGGCCTTGATAGGGATCGCCACGAGCAATCACCTGTTTGGGCAAGCCGTGGGCCGACACCAACAGCCGATAGGAAACGTCGGGTTTTGCCTTCTGCAGGGTGTCGCAGATCGCCGCCGCCAGCGCCGCGATGAACCCCGGTAGCACCGGATAGCAGCAAATGGTTGTGGTCGGCGCAATGATCCCGGCGGCCTTGCCTGCACGTTGCCATTCCGCAAGCGATGACCCTGTGGTGGTGGTCGAAAATTGCGGATAAAGCGGCAGCAACACCACATGATCGGGTTTGAACGCCGCCACCGCCGCGGCCGCCTCGCGTGTGAATGGTTTCCAGCAGCGCATGGCGATGAAGACCCGCGTCTGGTGTTTGGTGAGGACACGTTCGAGCGCGTTGGCCTGTGCCATTGTCTCGGGCAGAATCGGTGAACGTCCGCCGATCCTGGCGTAAATTTTCTGGGCAATTGGGGCGCGCTTCTTGGCGATGAACCATGCTAACGGCTTGCGGATCAACCCTGGCAACGACAGCACTGCGGGATCACTAAACAAATTCCGCAAGAACGGCTCGACCGCTTCCGGGCAATCCGGCCCGCCGAGATTGAACAAAACGACAGCGAGTTTCATCGTGCGTTCCGCACTAGCTTCACCAGTTCTTGTACATGGCTGATCGGGGTTTCCTTCAGGATGCCATGACCGAGATTGAAGATAAATGGTTTTCCATGTGCCGCCGTCAGGATGTCGTTCACCCCTTCTTGCAGCGCCGCACCGCCTACCACCAAAACAAGCGGATCGAGATTGCCTTGCACCACCGCCCCCAATCGCTCCACAGCCCAATCCATCGCAACCGACGGATCGATCGAAATCCCATCGACACCGGTCGTATTGGCGTAGCGTTCAAGCTGAGCCAATCCAGCGCCGCGCGGAAAACCGATGATAGGGGCACCGGGAATGGCGGTGCGTACATTGTGCACAATCGCGGCGGTCGGTTTCACCACAAAGCGTTCGAATAGTTTAGGCGGCAGGCCGCCAGCCCAACTGTCGAAGATCTGCACCGCATCGGCGCCCGCCTCCAGCTGCCAAATCAAATGCTGCGATACACAATCCACCAACCGATCGATCAGGCGTTGAAACCCGTCCAAATCGCGATAAGCCCAAAGGCGTGCCGCTTTCTGCTCGTCGTTACCACCACCCGCCGTGTAGACGGCAAGCGTCCACGGCGCGCCAGCAAAGCCAATCAGCGCTTTCTCCGGAGCGAGCCTGGGCCGTGTCAGGGCAAGGGTCCGATAAACCGGCTCCAGCACCTGCCGCCAATATACCGAATCACGCTCCAGTCCCTCTGCAGAGGCCAAGGGAGGAAGTTTTGGCCCTTCATCGAAGGTTACTGGGTGGCCCAAGGCCATCACGACGGTGAGAATATCGGAAAAAACGATCGCCGCGTCGAAATCAAACCGCCAAATCGGTTGTAGCGTCACTTCTGAAGCCAGTTCCGGATCGCCGCACAATCCTAAAAAAGAACCCGCTCGGCTTCGCGTCTCTCGATATTCCGCTAGATAGCGCCCAGCCTGACGCATCATCCAGACCGGTGGCGGACACTCCGACTTTTTTCCAGTAAGCACATCCAAGAACAGACCAGACAAAACAAGACTCCTAAGTTAAAGGATTCTGAAGATGTTGTTTGGGGTGTGAATTGTGGAACGCTCGGGGGATGGCGAAAGTTGCGAAGCGGAGTATAGGCGAGTTCAAGGACTTGCGCCTTACGATTTGTACGCCTCAGGCTCCTCCTCGGTGCACGGACCGGTGACTCCTAAGGGGTAAAGACGCACAGTTTGAACAGCGCCGTAGTTATGCGCATAGTTGGAGCGAAGCAGTGGACAGTTGGGGAGTAAAATTGTGAGTGGACCATTTCATGTCCATCTCATTTCCGATGCTACGGGCGAGACCCTGCATTCGGTGGCCAAGGCTGCCATGGCGCAGTTTCAAGGTCTCACCATCCAGCAACACGCCTATTCGCTGGTGCGCAGCGAGCGGCAGTTGCAACGCGCGTGTGACCGGATTCGGGAAAACCCCGGCTTGGTGTTGTTTACCATCGTCAACACCAAATTGCGCACCGAATTGGTAGCGCAACTCAGCCTG
>WSSedL1CaDRAFT_10000832_pt1 | contig 20259 bp, 20 predicted proteins | sample WetSurSL1Cattail_FD_9464 | JGI IMG/M metagenome (IMG submission 9464)
ATATTCATTGTCCGTAGGACATTCACATTTTACCTTGTTTATCCCCTACGGGGAATTGGTTGTGTCTGTTTTCATTTTCTATTGATATGTATTCCCTACGGGAAAAAACTTATTATAAATAGAATGTGTCTGTGTGCAACTCGTGATTCGCATTAATCATATTTCTTTTTAAATTCCGGATTATTTAGCCGGATATATATTTTCCTCCCGGAATTTTGCGTAGCACAAATATAATTCCAAACGAACCTGTCAGAGTCAGTGCCGTGATGCATGGCAACGAAATCAGCGGATGTGCCATAGTCCAGAATATGCCATTGTTGAACAATATACCGATAACCAAGATGTGGCTCAGATAAATGCCATAACTATAATTGCTCATCGTGTTCCAAAAGAGGCTGAGGTATTTGTTTCCCGGTTCAGCATCTTTTATCCATATAAAAATGGCTACAGACTGAATGATCGTATTGATGGATAAATATCCGTACAGGCTCTGATCCAGTTTAGCACTTTGTTTGCTCAAGAGATAGGTGCCCACGGCCGATACCAACAGTGTTATTATAAACATGATTGCCGCTACAGGTCTCACTTTCCATGTAGGTGGTTGCATTTTAATCAGGTAATAACCCAGCACCAGATAACCCGAATGCAGAAAATAGCCAAACAATTTACTCAGATAGTTCCCCGACCAGCTATACAGATTGACCGGTATTGCCCGACAGACAAAAGCCAGTACGACCCATACCAACAGTATATTCAACACCCATTTCATTGTTATGTTCCGCAACCATCTGCCCAGAAACGGAACAAACAGGTATAGAACTAAAATCATGTAAATATACCAGAAATGTTTTGAAACACCTTCTTTCAGGAATAAATCAACTCCCCATTGCAGGATGCCGGCGAAGCTTTTGGGTTGTTTGGCAGGTAATAATACCCACCAGCGGTAAATCCAGTAAACAATGATCCAAAACACGAAAGGCACAAATACGCGCAACAATCGTCGCTTGTAAAAGTCGCCCAATTGATACTCCTTTGTCAATAAAGTAGCACCACTCAACATCAAAAAGAGTGGAACGGCAAAACGTACTGCCGAATCCAATATATTGCCAATCCACCAAAATTCCATGTGCGTGCCGTAGCTCATTTTCACTACGGGTGTGGAGACATGAATCAGAATCACACCCAGCGTTGCCAATGCGCGCAGGGTATCGAGCCAGGGAATATTGCCGGATTTGGAACTCATCTTACAACCTGCTTTTCAGTAATACTTCGGCCAGTGCCAAATCGAAACCGGTAGTAATCTTGATATTTTCGCGGTTACCTTCTACCAGGTGAATTTTCGCTCCCAGTGCTTCCACCACCGAAGCATCGTCGGTAAATAAAACAGAAAAATCTTGCTCGTAAGCCTTTTTCAACAACGCGGCATCAAATACCTGTGGAGTTTGTACCAGCTTATAAGCCGAGCGGTCTACCGCCTGATTCCCGTTTTCAGTTACTTGCCGCAAGCTATCGACCAAATCAATAACGGGAATAACTGCCTGTTTTTCGGCAGCAGCATCAAAGCAGCGTGCAATGGTTTCTTTGCTTACCAACGGACGCACACCATCGTGCACAGCCACCAAAGCAGGAGCTTGCAGTGCCTGCAGTCCGTTTCTCACCGACTCAAAGCGGGTTTGTCCACCGATTACAATCCGGTGTGGAAGCCTGAAGTTATGTTTATCGCATAGTTTGTTCCAACATTCCACCTGAGCAGCAGGAAGCACCACTATCAGTTGCATCGACGCATCGTAACACCGAAAAGCTTCCAGCGTGTGCATCAGTATCGGTTTTCCATGTATTTCGATAAATTGTTTGGGGATATCAGCATGCATGCGTTCACCTTTTCCTCCCGCAACAATAATGGCAATTTTAGTCATAAAAGAATAGTTTTTTCCGTTTGCTAAAAACAAGAACAAAGATAATCATTAATGTTTATATAAAACGGGCGGATGTTTTCATGAAAAAACTGTCGCGCTTTGAGGCAACTGCCATTGGCGCATGTTTTATCCCAAAAGAGCAGTGTCCGCTTGGGTGGACATTTGCCCATTTAATCGTTTCAGGTTTATAAGAATAGAGAATGGTGAGCATTACACCCTCCTTTCTCCGATTAATTTCATCATTAGCTATTCATAATCAAAATAATAATTGACTATTGCCAAGTCTGATATATTATTCTTTACCATCAATTACTTCAACATCTAAAATCTCCGAAGATATTACTTTTATCCCTTTCTCTTTGTAAATAAGTTTAATTGTTGGCAATACTTCAAGTAATTCAATCCTGTAATCGTTATTTTTCTCTTTCAAAATGGAAGTCCCTAGAAATAAGTCTACACCGACGAAACTTTCATATTGTTGATGTGGCGAAATTGACAGTATTTCTTTCTCCTTGAAAATCACTGGAATTAGATTTTGATAATATGTTTTTCTTTTATATTTGAATTCAATTTCCATCTCAGATTTACTAGGATGAAGTTTTATTATTGAATCCGTATTGTTTCTTAATACAAAAAACATTTGAATAAATGGCCCATCAGTATCACCTTCTCTATAATGATCTTTCAAAATAGGAATATTTATTTTTGACACTTTGAGATTCTTTAATGAGAAAATAAATTGAGCATTAATGTTCAAACACATTATGGTTGCAATTGATACGAAAATATATTTTATTTTCATGATTATTAATGTTTTGAATATATAATGTAGAGGTTAATATTTAAATACCTTGAATTTGATCAGTATGTTCACAATATCTCTTGCTGTATAGTTTATTGTTTCTCGACGTATCTCATTTGAGAGTTTTTGATCTTCGCTTTTTAAACACACAAGAACAAGCAATCAGTACATTTATTGCTATCCCAAAATAAATTATAAAATATTGCTCTTTGGATAAACAAGGGGGGCAATCTGTAGGTTCGCACAATGGCTGGTAATATCTAAATAAGATTAGCAATATTAGATCAGTTAAAAGCATTTTAAATAAGCAACTTTTGAAAAAAATAATTATTGGGGTACTTTGTGTTGATTCCATATTTAAATTCCTTTCTTTTATTTTGCAGATTACGTATTTCAGTGAAACAAAAAAATACCGATCCATATCAATACGATTGGGAGGACTAGCGAAATGGAAAAGTAAGCAACAAATAGTCTCTCATTATTATAGGGGTATTTTTTCAATAGCATTTCGTACCTCTTATTACGAAATATCAGTAAATAATTTATAATGACGCATGGTAATGCATATAGAATCAACATAGTAAAGATGTAATTCTCATAGCCTGAAAAAGAGTTTACATTAAGCTCATAAAAAAAATAGCCCAAAACTTCTCTTTGAATGATTACCATAACTAAAACAAGATTAAACGTCATTGCGCTAGACATGGTTAGCATACTCTTTAATTGCCAGTTATCTTTATTGACTTCTCTAGATCTCAATCTAGTAATACAATCCACCCAAATTCGATAATATAGTCCCATGATTTTTTTATATAATGTTATAAATCAGCTCTGACAGATTACCACTCCCCACAATAATATTATGGGGAGAAATATCGATATTAAAAACATATAAAAATAAAGTTATATCCTCTTTTGAAAAGAGGAAATAGTCAGATATTCTATTTCTTCTTCGGATTAAAATTGAGCCGATATATCAGATGCAACATCACATAACTGGGAATGGTGTTATGCCAAGTTTCGGCCTTTCCTTGCCCGTTCAAATAATATTGTACAAAGGAAAGTTGGTGCAGCAGATCAAATCCTTCCAATCTCGCTATCATTTTATCATTCAAGAAAGAGTAACCTACTGATGCGTTCCAAACGAGATTGTTAGTATCCATATTTGGATCTCCATATCCGCGACGATTGTACATTTTTATATCAGAAGCAAAATCGATTTTCTTGAATAATTTATATTCGGCAGTTGCTCCATAGCTGAAGTCGCAGGCATTAATGGTCTGGAAATTTTCACGCTCACTGGTTGCATGGTTCCACAAAACTTGTCCATTTACACCTAGTTTTAATGCCCCCCGTTGATAGTTAAGCTTTAATTTTTCTTCTGTACGCTGATTGTCAACCGTGCTGAGGCTACTTTGGTTGCTGCCGCTTACCGCTGTGAAGTCTACATTGCGATTGTAGTTCCAACTGGTTTGAGTTTCATAATTCCAATGTTTCTCCTTGTCGATACCACTGCCATATCCAATATTAGCATTCATATTCCAGTTGCCATCCACATTTTCAGGTTGGAAGGTGTACACACCCGTTGCCTGATCATAAGTAAATCCGTTGGCCACCTGTTTGCCTACCACCGATACTTGTATGTTTGCATTAAAGAATTTTTGTTGTTCCGGTATCCGGTCAGAAAAAGAAACACTGAAATTTTGCTTGATGGTATTTTTCAGATTTGGATTTCCTAATTGTATGGAAAGTGGATTTGAGTCATCACGGATGTTTACCATCTTTGCCATATCAGGAGTAATGATTTCAGTACTGTAATGTAACTGATATTCGCGATTGAAATTGTTCGTTCTCCTGATAAAGGTCATATCCGGCTGGAAAATCCAGTTTCTCTGATAGATACAAGTATCCAGCTTGTTGCGTTGGTAGTTCAGTTGTTCATTCTTTTGTTGTAATGGCATATGGATATTGAACCAGGTGTACTTGTCCTTCTCTTTTTTCTCATAATAAATTCGGAAACCTTCTTTATGGGTATGCTCAAAATAGTTTTTACTGTAACTGTTATTGGCATCGAGGGCAAGGAGCAGCGAGTCACGGTTAGAAGGCAACTCCCCCAACGAATGACTGGAGTCAGATCCCCACCCATTGAGCCAATCGAGCCGGTAAAGCGAATTTACTTCCGATGAATACTTTTGCGTATAGACATAATAAAACAAATAACTCCAGTTGGACAACAGATGAAAAGTATATTCGGCCTTGGCATTGTAGTTGTAACTTTTATTGGGTGTGGTGTTGTATTTGTTTCGGTTATCGGTAGTGACACTATTTTGCAAATAACTCAATTGATATGAATTGAATGACGTATTCATGTAATTACGGTAATTAATGTCAGACGATAGCTCAAGGTCATCACCCCACGATAATTTCTTGGTTGCCGTGATTGAATTGGAAATGTCTGTTTCATGTCCGTTTCCGATCATACTGTTGGATTGGCGGTTGACAGCTATGTTATTCAGATTCGTATTTAATGAAGGTCGGAATACGGAATCCAAAATCTGGGTAGTGCTGCCAAAATTTTCAGGATTTGCATTGAAGGTAGCAGAGCGACTTTGGTTATATGTTTCAAATTTTATATATTGAACAGAGGTGCTCATACTCACGAATAAGGGCTTTTTTAAGGTGAAGTAATTAGCTGCAGAGAACCATGAATTTTTTGGTTTCGAAATATTTTCCGAATTAGCATAACTGTTGCCGCTGGGAAGAAACGACTCGGATGAAGTACGAGTACTATAATCTGCATTGGACCATATTGCACCAGCACTGAAATTTTCTGTATATCGCTGGTCTTTGTCATCGATATTAATATCCATTCCCGCTTTTTTCACATCCATCAATCCATTCAGAGAGTTAGTCGGAGTCCATTCACCGTCCCTTCCCGGATGACGATATTCATTCACGTTATTCATGCTTCCGTAGAGGGAGATACGCGTATTGTCGGTATAGCGTAACCCGAAAAGGCGGGATAGATAACGATCATTCGTTCCGCCTGCAACCTCCGCATTGGCAATGTAGCCTATTGAATATTCCTTCTTCAGATTGACATCCATCACAAAATCCTTTTTTTCTACATCATGTCCCAAGTATTCACTTTTATCGGTTGTTTTGTCATAGAATTGCACATTCTTCACGATGTAATAAGGCATGTTTTCAAGCATTACATTATTTTTCCCTCTAAAAAACTGCTTGCCATTTAGCATCAGGAAATCCACCTTTTTACCATTCAGGTAAATTTCACCATTGTCTTTCAATTCTACGCCAGGCATCTGTTTTACTAGATCATCCAGCATTGATCCCTTCGACAGGTTAAAAGCATCGGCATTATAAATCACCGTGTCGCCTTTATATACCATCTTAATTTTAGTCGCCACTACAACAGCTTCTTTTAATTGATGGTCGGTTTGATCCATGTGAGACGGACGTTTTTTCATAAAATGCCAGGGTGCATCGAAAAAGACATTTCGGGCCACATACTTTATATCATAATCAATATAAGTAGGATAATAATCGGGATGCACGGCCTTGATAATAAACTTTTGCGGGTGGGCGGGAATAGTAAAATTATAGTATGTGTCTATCTTACGAGTGTTGCGGTTAAAATATTTGACCGTCATAGTGTCTATTACTGTACTGTCAGGGCGCATCAGTGTGATTTTCGTCCCCAATATTCCTACTTTCGTGAAGGAATCCTTGATATGCCCCCAAAGAGCAATGGTTCTCTCTTTTTTTACACTTTTACCCTTCGTGTTTGCACTTTGTTGTGCTTGGCTATTCAAAGCAACAATACATAACAGCATTATCAGGACTGATCTCTTCATATTATTTCATATTATTTTTTTATGGATGTATTTTATTTGCATTTGAAATACAATAATTCATTTTTCAGTGATACAAAAAAATACCGATCCACATCAATACGATTGGGAGGACTAGCGAAATGGAAAAGTAAGCAACAAATAGTCTCCCATTATTATAGGGATATTTTTTCAATAGCATTTCGTACCTTTCCCCTCGAAATATTAGCAAATGATTTATAATGTAGCATGGTAGTAAAAATAAGATCAAGATAGAAAAGATGTTATTTTCAAAACGAGAGAAAAAAGGTAAACTGAGCTTGAAAAAATAATAATGAAATACATGTCTTTGTAAAATAGACATAATTGTAATAAGATTAAAGGTCATCGCAATAGACATAGCTATCATGCTTATTAATTCCCAACTATCTTTATTGCCATCAGTTAGCCTCAGTCTAGTAATAAGATCCACCCAAATTTTATAATAAAGTCTCATTGTTTGATATTTTTCTTTGCTGTTAATATTATTCCATTGATCATCTACTGGCTTGTCTTCATCACCAATTGAAGAGGGTGTCATTCTACTTCCTGCGTACATCGGTTGCAAAATAAACTTTACCTGCCATGCTGTATATCCATTACTGAGCCATTTAATGAATGCAAATATAATGATTTAATTAAAAACATTTATTTTTTAGATAGAAAATCCTTTAACCCAATCTAACCCGAATTAAAAATCTGCAGCTGTATCAAAAGCACGCAAATAACGCAAACAACACAAATTTTCGCAAATAAGATTTGTAGAGTAGAATGTTATTTGCTGAATTCCAATTTAATAAGATTGTTATTTGCGTGCTAAAAGACTTTTGAGACAACCTCAAAAAGCTACAGCAGCAAACTCTCCCAATCCCGAACAGCACTTGTTTCATGCAGCAGGAAAATCACTGCGTTATTCCATTCAAGTTAAACGTAGGGCATGAAACTTCAGAGCAAAAACAGCTGCAGGATCTGTTTGTGCAGGTGCATAGCCTTTCTATGCATGTGCACAGTTTTCTTGTGCATCTGCATAAAATATGATTGCACGTGCATAGGAATTATGTGCATGTGCAAAATAATTATGTGCATGTGCACATTGTTTGTGTGCATCTGCATATATTTTATATGCAGATGCATTCTATTACTGTGCATGTGCATACTAATCTTATGCAGATGCATAGTTTTTCTGTGCATGTACAAAGTATTACTATGCATCTGCATAAAAACTTTGTGCATGTGCATAAACTTATTGTGCACATGCATTAAAAGTGCTTGCATCTGCACAATAAGTTTATGCACATGCAAATAATTTTTCTGTTTATGAAAAAAATGTATCGGTATTGGGCTAATTGTACTATTTATCAACGCTTTTCAGAGAATTAATCACTCATTTATTCTCTGAATCTTCTTTTTGAATACAAATAAGTTGGTAAAGAATTATAATTCATTACCAATTTGCAGCAAAAGAAGCAGAATATTTGAAATCAATATTTTATTTTTGCAGTATCTCTAACTCGAAAAAAGAATACAATATGAAAGAATCATCGGCAGTTTTACATTTGAGAACAAAGAATCCTACTAAAGTTTCGTTACTGGCAGATAAGGTGCATGCTGGCATAAGTACGAATACGGAGACGTTTGTGTATCCCGATCCGGGCATGGATGAATTCAAAACAGAGCTGAAAAAACTGAATGGCTTTATTGTTGCCAAGGACGGAAGTAAACTGATAAATCAGGCAATAATCGATCAGACGGATGTTGTTTACGCATTATTGAAGGGTCTTTGTTTTTATGTAAACAAATTAGCCAAAGGTGACAAAGCAATTATATTGCTTTCGGGGTTCGATTGTAGTGATCAGCCGGCAGAGCGCCCTATTCCCGGGAAAGTAGTGATCAAGCGGGTTGTAGATGGAAAAGTGCCTTGTAGTGTAAAAATATTTATTGAGAGATTATCGAATGCCGATCGGTATAAAGTGGAAATTAGCACTGACCGAAACAATCCTACGCTTTGGAGAACGGTTTGTGATCATGCAAGCCTGAATAATCTGGAGGTACGTGACCTTCTCAGGCTAGAGGAAATCAGCATTCGTATAACAGGTGGAAATGTCCATGGATGGGGAATGGCCAGTGAACCTATAGCGTTTATTCCACGTTAGTGTGGGTGGATTGGATGAACAGGCATGCTGACTTATCGGTTTGTAATTACCGTGTAAACATTAGTTCATTAAGACTTTAATATCAATAGAGGTCTGGTTTAGAGTGGATTTATTCCCCTTCAGTAGATTGAGCTATTTATCCCCTAAGGGGAAATCCGCTGCCCAAAACCAACATTTTCTGTGGATATACATTCTCTTCGGGAATATTAGTAAATGAATTTCAGTGAGTTTATGAGCTCTCGCCCCGAACTCATATTACGTCATTTTATGCATATATGGCTTCACCGGAAGCCCCTCTCACCCTAGTTAATCCGAAACAAAATTGTGAAAGCTGTAAGATAAACCACAACATTTATATAACTTTGCAGCCTAAAAAATTTCCAAAAATGAAGAGTAAATGTTTTCCATTTGTTGTGGTCTTATTTCTGATTGTCGGGGCTTTGCAGGCTCAACAAAGTCAGGAACCAAAAAGTAACAATATCTTTGAAGCCCTTTCGGCCGGCGATTCTACTTCGCATGTGACCGTAAAGGTTCATCAGGATAAACGAATAGGACAATTATTAGCCAACCGAAAACATAGTAGCTCGCAAGACTTATCGCTGGTGAGTGGTTATCGCGTGCAGGTTTTTTCCAGCAATGCGCAACGTACCGCTAAGGCTGATGCTTTTCGTATAGAGAAACAAATAAAAGATGAACTTCCGGACGAAGCGGTTTATGTGAATTACCAATCGCCTTTCTGGAAAGTGCGCGTAGGCGATTTCAGAACGCAAGCTGAAGCCCTGAAAGTAAAAAACCAACTAAGAGAAGCTTTTCCCAACCTGAGAAGCGAAATTTACATCGTTCGGGAACAAGTACAACTTTCCGGCTCAAAATAAATATATGATGGATTTTAATCTGAACCAACCGGTTCCTTTTGATGAAGATAAAACCGCTCAGATAGCGGAACACTATAAACAAATTATTCAACTTCTGGGCGAAGACGTAGATCGCGAAGGTTTACTGAAAACCCCCGAACGGGTATCCAAAGCCATGCAGTTTTTGATGCAGGGCTACGAACAAAATCCCGAAGAAATACTTCGTTCGGCCATGTTTACCGAAGATTACCGCCAAATGGTGATTGTGAAAGACATTGATTTTTATTCGATGTGCGAACACCACATGCTTCCGTTTTTTGGCAAAGCGCATGTGGCTTATATTCCCAACAAAAAAATTACCGGTTTGAGTAAACTGGCCCGCATTGTGGAGGTTTATGCCCGCCGGATGCAGGTGCAGGAACGTATGACTACGCAAATAAAAGACTGTATTCAAAACACATTGAACCCCATGGGAGTGATGGTTATTATTGAAGCGCAACATTTGTGTATGCAGATGCGTGGCGTGCAAAAACAACACTCCATCACCACTACTTCGGATTTTACCGGCGTTTTTCAACAGGCTAAAACGCGCGAAGAATTTATGAATCTGATCAACAGGAAGTAGTTGGTAGTTTTTTAGTTGGTAGTTGGTAGTAAGTAGTTGGTAGTAAGTAGTCGGTAGTTTTTAGTTGGTAGTAGGTAGTTTTTAGTAGGTAGTAAGTAGATTTGGATAAGTTACATAAAGTTATTAAAGACATTACTCCGTTAGGAGTTATATATCAATAGAATGAATCGACAGTTTAGATATTTTCTCCGTAGGAGATATACAACGAAAGAATTGTTGATGTTCTACTATCTCTTAATCTATTGGTTTTCTATGGATATTGATTGACTCACTTCTCCCTACTTGTCGGGGCGGTAAATATAATTAGTTTAATGATTATCTGTTATTTCACCTAATCAAAAGATGATACCATAATCCCGAAGATCGGGATGTTCCAAAGTACAAAAGTCACACAAAAGTCTTTATTAAATAAAAACTTAGCTTTTGTTCCCTCGAAAATGCAGGCGATATATAGCTCTTTCATTTTCTTCTTTTGTGGCTTTTGTGCTGAATTGTTTTTGAAGTCCACATAAGGAGGCTGTCTCAAAAGCCTTTTCTGCACGAGAATAACGCAAATTAATGCAATCTTATTAAATTGGAATTCAACAAATAACATTCTACTTTACAAATCTTATTTGCGAAAATTTGTGTTGTTTGCGTCATTTGCGTGCTTTTGATACAGCCACTTCGGGTAACGATATTCATATTAGTTTATATGTTGCACTTCTTTTCTACCAATTCATCGGCAATACGCACACAATCAAGGCAGGGAAACCCGCCTTGTTTTATTTCCCGGCAGCAGGTATGACCGGCAATAAGTCGGAATTCTTTTTCGATACTCTCTTTTCCTAACTGACTGAGCAATCGGTTGGCAGCAAATAACGCACCGCAGGTTCCGCCCTCAACACGACCGCCTCCCCATGCGCGGTATTCTTCTATTTCACGGTCGGAAATCTCAAATTCTTTTTGAAATCCTTTCAGCACAGCCTGAGCACAATTCAGTTTTTCAGGAAGAATATGAAAATATTCTTCGGATCTTTTACGGGTCATAATGAGTAAATGATAATTGTTATTATTGATATGTTTCACCACATAGTTCACACTAGTTTTGAATAAAAGATATAAGACTAAGAACACATAGCATTATCCCGAATGCCGGGATAATTTCAGACATAGTAAAACTATCGTCAGATACTTTTACTATGTGAACTAAGGCTTTTTCTCTCATTATTTCGCCCTATAATCGGGATGTTTTCTGTGTGTCCTGCTGTGAAACAATGCTTAAGTTTAGTTTGTATAATTCAGATTTTTATAAATTGTGATTACCACAAATCCTTTTTCGAAGGAGCGGATGGGAATCCAGTGAGTTTTATCGTGAAATTCATCAATCCAGTCGTCCGGCACGTTCGATACGTTGGAATATATAAAGTATTTTCGGTTTTTGTCCCTGCCTATGGTTTTGTTGATGTTCCCTAACTCTACAAATCGCCGGTTGTCAGACAGGCAAAAGCCGGCTGAAATATCCCGGTAGTCATAGTTGTTGCGGTCGATATAATCGAAACAGTCTTTTCTCAGCCCGTAAAATGGGAGATGAGCCAACGTACTATCCCATATCGTAGTTACTTTCTCGGGATAGATACACAAATGACCCGTTAATTCGAAACACAGAATAAATACAAAAATATAGTTTGTTTTTTTCTCCGGAATAAATTCGGTGAGTTTGCTGATAGCTAAAATTGTCAATAAGAAAATATGCGGAATAAAATAGCGGGTCAGAAAAGGCATTTTTGTCAGAAACACAAAAGACAGATAGAGCCCTGTAAGCAGCAGGAAAAAGACCAGCAAAAAGTATAAATCCGGCGATAGCTGTTTCTTTGCTTTGTATGTTTTCCATCCGGCAAAAAATGCAACCAGCCAAATGGCAATTTGTCCGTTCTCAATGAATCGCATTCCAAAATCACCCAGATGTTTGACGACAAAAGACAAACTTTCAGGACTGTTTTGCGCCTCCGAGAAGTTGGAATTGTCAAAGAACCATCCCTGCATTACTATATAATAAACAATATACGCTATCATCACAACCCACGCCGGAACATAGGGTAAGAATGTTTTTATAAATGATCGGTTCGCAAAATCTTGTTTTCGGATAAAGTAAAAAATCAGATGTACAAAAAGCAATATAGCTCCGGTAAAAAATCCCCGGGTACTTATGTTTAATAAAAACAAAAGACCAAAAGCTAACAGAAGGCTCTTTTTCTCGAATATAGCCCGCAGGCAGATAACTAAGGATGTAAACAGAATAAAGTCGGGCGATGCAATGGCATATTGAGTCAGCAAAGCTGCTTCGCCCAGTACAATAAGTAAAACCCAACCGGTGTATTGATTGGAAAAGAAATGTTTCAGAAAAAGGTGGGTGTTGTAAATCAAAATGACAGCCCACAGTGCAACGAATGCATGCGATATCCAGAGTTTATATCCGATACATTTCCACAACAAAGCGGTAATAAGCGGAAGCAGAGGTGGAGCTCCTGTCCCGGATAGCCCGTATTCGGGTGCGTGCTTTGGTACCAGCATTGTTTTGAAGTCAGTGAGGTAATACCAATGAGCTTCTATGGATGTTAGCTGAATATTGTCCCAGAAATAACCGTTATTCCAACAAACAAGGGTCAGTATTCCATAAACCAGCAATGCAATACTCAGAAAAATCAGGTTTGTTTTAGTCGGGGTTTTCATTTAGCTCTCTTTGTTTGGATGCACTATTTGTTGATTACTAAACTGAAAACCGGGTTTGTTGATGATGGCAAACAAAACAAATGGCAATGCCATCGTAAAGTAGCTAATGTCGTAAGCCGGGCTAAATAAATTGTATGCAAAATGCTCATTCATCATCCGGTGTACGAAGGTCTGAGCAACAAAAAGAACAAGAATAATAGCAATGCCCGAACAGCATAACTTCAAGTTGCCTTTCCAACGTGAAGAAAGAAGAAGAGTCAGTACAATGAGTAGCAAAACCTCCCATAGAGAGCCCTGACGGGTTTGCAAAACAAATGGACTGTATTTGAAGAACAATAAGGCGTTGAAATTCCAGCAAATGAACGGTGAAAAAGTAAGCACAAAAGTAGCTGCGGCGCTAAGACCAAAAATAAACTTCTGTTTCGGACTGGCAGTAAAGAAATCGAGCAACAGAAAAACAGCAAAGGGAATAATCACGGCAAAACGTGTCGACAGAAATAAGCCACATAGAATTCCAAGCCCGTAAGCCTGTTTTTGAATCGTATATCTTTGTCTATGAATCCAGCCTATAGCCACAAGGCAAAGAATAAAGTTGTAAATCAAATCGCTTCGAACAGCTACTTCATACCAAAAGGCCGGTGATATAATCAATAGGATAAGAAATGATAGGGCAGGGCGGTATAAGCGAAAATAGCGGATCAGAAAAATGAAGAGTATTATAACTGAAAACACCATTCCAAGTCCAACGTTGCCGAGCAGATAAAACGGAATATGAAAAAACTGCCAAACGGGGAAAGGTGAGCCGTAACCGCCAAGATGAGTTTTTGCTGCATAGGGATAAACACCCTGAAATAAGTTCTGAAGAAAATTGTGTATTGCCGACCAACGATCGACCTGAAGCTGTAGAGGATTAATACGGGATTGTAACAGGACAATGATTGCCACAATAAATATACAAGCACAGAGATAAGCTATTTTTATAGCTTTATTTTCAGGCAGGCTATTGCTTTCTGAAGTAAAGTACATTACAGCTATCGCACATGCACCATATAAACCTACTGCAATGAACGGATTGTAACCCAGACGTAAGCTGTATTTTGCTACAAATAAACCATTGATAAAGAAGAAGAGCCCTTTCTGAATTTTGTCCATCCCTGCATCTTATGAATTTTGTTCAGCTATTGTTTTGTCGGATTAATTGATAAACAATATTTTGGTAATGGCATTTTGTGCGCCATCCGAACTGACACAGATAACCAGATAAATGCCGGTATTGACTCTTCTGCCATGCGCATCTTTTCCATCCCAGGTTGCCAGACTGCCGTTCGAAACAGTTTCGCACACCAGATTACCATTTATATCGGTTATTTTTATCTGTGCTTTTTCAACCAGCCCTGCAATGGTTATAACACCTTTGTAGTTTGGTCGTACCGGATTGGGGTAAGCATGTACATTATTGAAGGTGTCGCCGGCTTCGCTGGCATCGCTTTGGTACGACACAAGTCCCGCGTCGGTTCCAAAAAATACTTCGCCTGTCGACGGGTTGATAGCAATTGATAAAATATTATCCGAAAGTAACGGACTGTTAGAAGCCGTAAAATGTTGAATAGTCTTTTGTCCGTTCTCCGACATCAGATAAACACCTGAGGTCTCCGTTCCCAGCCATTTCCGGTTGGCTCCATCAATGGCAATGGCTTTAATCTTTTCGTTAACCAGTAAATAATCGGCCAGGTTTGTACTGTCGGCGCGAGCTATCTTTACGCGTGAGCAAGTGTACCCGGACTGAAATACTTTAGATATATTATTGAATAAAAAAGGACCCAGATCTGTTCCGACCCACACCACTCCATTTTTGTCCTGACTAACAGTATACACAAATGAAGGTGTGATTGTCACAAGCTTTGTATTCCCGTTGTTGTCCAGTTCCGGATAAATAAATGATGAGAAAAAAACAGACTTGTCGTCGGACTGATCGGTCAGTGTTCCGTTATCATCGAACACGCATAAACCGGGAGTATACCGAACCGAAGGAATCCACTTTTGATTCTGATTTTGATTTGAAATCAGAATTTTCCCTAATGTAGGTTTATCGTTTGTGCCGGCGTAACTGAGCTGTGTCCATGTCCCATTTGCCAAACGTACTTTTATTCCGTTCTTTACATTCATATTGCACATAAGTAAATTTCCCTGCTTATCGGAAACTGCACCGTCCAATCGTATATACTGGTAAGGATTAGTTGATATTATGGTCTCAAGATTACTATTATTGTTGTTATACCAATGAGCAAAAGTATTATCTTTAAACTCATACAAGCCTGTTCCGTAGGATGTAACAAAGAAATGTTTGGAGTCGGTGGAATCAACAGCCACGTTCATCAGGTCAGTAACCGGATATCCTGTTTTATCCTGAATGGTTTTTGAATTAATGTTTGTCCAGGTACTATTTTCGTACATCATGATGTTACCATCGGTAAGATATTGCGATGCCCAACGACCTCCGGGCACAACAAATAACTTCTTTCCCGAAAAAGTCATATTCCATGGAGAGTTAACGGCCGGACCGGTTGGCTTGAAATAAGTGACCGTTGGAGTTTCGGTGCTTAGCTGTTTGTATGAAACAACGCCCAGACTGTTTGCCGCAAACCAATAGGTGTGATTGGATGGGTCATATTCGGCATCGGATATATTTGCAATGCCATTCACCACTTTTGAGTTGAAAAGCGTGTCAACCAAATAAGTTTCGTTGCCCGAAAAGATATTCAGACTGCCATTTGATATAGTAAAGTTGGTTGGAGTTATATCTGAAAGGAATGATGTCCAGGTATTATTACTCTCTTGTTTGTAAAGCTTTCCACCCCGTAGTAATATGAGTTTGCCACCGAAGGAGCTGATATTTTGAAAATCGCCGGTTCCGGGTAATCCGGATGCAGCAGACCAAAATTCATAATTGGCTAATTGTGCCTCTGTTGCCGAAGCTTTGTATACAGCAGATTTTGATAGAGCGTAAATTGTTCCATTGTGAATAGTAGTACTCAGCACAGCCACTTCCGAAGCATTTGGTCCTATATAATAGGTATCGGCTACTTCTTTTTTGTCCAGATTCAGCACCACAATTCCAAAATTGCAGGCCAGATAGGCTTTGTTTTGGTAAAATTGAATTTGATTGACCGTTTTGCCGGAGCTCATTTGCTTATTGTATAAATCGGGCATATTGGTTATTCCTGAATTCCCGATTACATCAATATTGCCATTACTATAAATGATAAGTAACTCCTGAGAGGCAGCATTGAATTTTATTTTGCTGATATTTGACCCGTTTAGTCCCGTGAGCTTGCTATAAAAACTGAGTCCGCCATCTGTTTTATCCACCGAGAACAATGCTCCTTCGCTTACTGCGTATACTTTGTTTGCAGATTGGGCAACTTGTGATGCGTTGTTGTATGCCAGATGAGTCTTCCACTTACCCATAGCCACTTGTGCCCATGCAGGTAAGCTAAGTGCCAATAGAAAAGAACTTATAATTACTATTCTTTTTTGGTGATAATGCATAAAGCTCTTTTTTTTGAAACAGGAGGCAATTATTTCTTTTATATGATACTGATTTGCATGTGATTCAGAGCAATCTATTTTTGTTGCAGATAATTTACCAGTTTTTTTACGGCCAATGCCCGATGACTGATCTGGTTTTTTTCTTCAGCACTCAATTGAGCAAAAGTAGATACGTAGTTTTCCGGTACAAAGATGGGGTCGTAGCCAAATCCACTTGCTCCTCGCGGTTGCAACGTAATATTTCCATTTATCCTTCCTTCAAAGTAAGTTGTTTGATCTTCCTGAATAAGAGCGATGACAGTGCGGAAACGGGCTGAACGATTTTTGTTCTCACCCAACATTGCCAGTACTTTACACATATTATTCTGAGCATTGTGATCTTCACCTGCATAACGGGCAGAATAAACACCGGGTTCACCATTCAGAGCGTCTACTTCCAGTCCGGTATCGTCAGCAAAACAATCCAACCCGAATTTGTCGTGGATATATTGGGCTTTTATTAGTGCATTGCCATCTAATGTATCGGCAGTTTCAGGAATATCCTCCGTGCAATTTAGTTCGGCTAAACTAACGATTGAAAATTCGGGTTCGAGTATGGCTCTGACTTCGTCAAGTTTGTGTTTGTTGTTTGTAGCAAAAACCAGTTTCTTCATATTTTGTCTGTTGGAGTAAATCAAATGCATGCAAAGATAATTATTTTAGGTAACAACAAACCTATTTTCCAGATAGGATTTTAAGGAATGGGCTTGTTTTTTATTGATTGACGGATCGTTGGTTTGAATAGAGCTTTTTACCAAACATTTTTCTTATTTTTGCAAGCATAACTCAGGTGAAAAAACAATTGATCAAATGAAGAATTATTGCATTTTATTATTGACCGTTTTTTTTAGCTCTACAATTTCTGCTCAAAATATGGAAGAGCAAAAATACCTGTTAACTACACACACAAATACCTTCGGGCTTTCTACTCTCAGTTTTATCGATCCATATCTTTCTCCGTTAACTTACAGTGGAATAGGTATCCATTACGAATCTGTTAGTCGTCGCTTTTTATCTCCCGAAAATACGAGTATCTCTATGCAGAGCAAACTCAATCTGGAAGCTGCAGTTACCGAAAATCCGGCCACCACCAGTTCTATGAATTATCTGGGGCTAAATTATAGTTGGGGGTTACATTATCATTTGCGTCCGAGAGAAGGCTTGCGGTTATTAGCCGGGGCACTGCTGGATGCTGATCTTGGCATTAAAGATGTACCTCGAAATGTGAATAACCCGGTAAATATGGATATGAATGCGAACTTGAATTTGTCGGGAATAGCGATGTATGATGTTTTTTTCTGGAAGAGGACATTTACGCTTCAGCTTACTATGCAAACTCCGGTTATGGGTTGTATGTTTGTTCCCGGTAGTGGAGCTTCTTATTATGAAATGTTTGAATTGGGCAATCTTAAGGATGCTATTCATTTTAGTTCGCTGCACAATAAACGAGGCTTAAACAGTGCGTTTACGATAGCTGTACCGTTTAATAGATCAGTTTGGCGATTTGGCTGTGGATTAAATTTGTTGAACTACTCGGCCAACGATATGGTTTTTCGAAAAAATGAATTTACGTTCACGGTCGGGACGACTTTTGATATGGTTACTTTCGGAGGTCGGAAAAACAAAGCCCCCCGAAATTTTATTACGACAAATAATTGATTATTCTCAGCCTTTTCACCAAAACTCCAATGAAACTAAAGCTAAAATATAGTTTACCTTTTTTACTTCAGGTTTTTCTGTTGTCTTCGTGTATGAATGAAGCAGCAGTAGAGCCTAACACGCATAGAGGAAACTTTGAGTCGTTGTGGAAGATTATTGATACCCGCTATTGTTTTCTTGATTACAAGAATGTAAATTGGGATTCTATTTATACGGTTTACTCGGCAAAAGTTGATACTGTAAAAGGTGAACTGCGATTTTTCGATATGATGGGTAATATGCTTGCCGAGCTGAAAGACGGTCATGTAAATCTTTATTCCGATTTTAATGAGAGTCGTTACTGGAAATGGTTTACCGACTATCCGGATAACTTTAGCTTGTCGCTTATTAAATCCAGTCGGTATCTGGGCGATGATTATCTGATTGCCGCAGGCTTTAAATACAAACAAATTGCGAATGGGCAGATTGGCTATATTTATTATGAGAGTTTTGCAGATGGTTTTTCCGATAATAACATTGCTTATATCATGAATTATTTTTCAGCCTGTAAAGGATTGATTATTGATGTTCGTAATAACGGTGGCGGTTCACTTGATTGTTCCAAGCAACTGGCTTCGTACTTTTTTCAACAGGAAACTATTACGGGCTATATTCGACATAAAACGGGTTACGGTCATTCTGATTTTTCGAGTCCTGTAGCTATGAAGACTCCGGCGCATAAAACCATTCAGTGGCAACGTCCGGTAGTTATCCTGACCAATCGGATGTCGTACAGTGCAACGAATGACTTTGTGAACAGAATGAAACAGTCACCTTTAGGGATCATTGTAGGTGATAAAACAGGCGGGGGCGGTGCTTTGCCACTTTCGAGCGAAATACCAAATGGCTGGCTGGTCCGCTTTTCGTCTTCGCCCATGTATGATGCCAATATGGTAAGTACCGAGTCGGGTATTGATCCTGATTATCCGGTTAGTCTCAGGCCTAATGACGAAGCTACCGGATACGATACAATTATAGAAAGAGCAATAACACTGATAAAATAGAGCAAAGACAGGGGAGTAAATGGAAAAACTCAAAATAACCGAAATGAACCGCCTTACAGTGGAAGAGTTTAAGGACGAAAAGAAAACGCCACTTGTAGTGGTGTTGGATAATGTACGTAGTTTACACAATGTAGGCTCTATATTTCGTACAGCAGATGCATTTTTGATAGAATCGGTGTACCTTTGTGGTATCACCTGTACGCCCCCGCATGCTGAAATTCACAAAACAGCTCTCGGTGCCGAAAATACGGTTAACTGGAAACATTACGAAGATACACACTTGGCTGTTGCTGATTTAAAATCTGATGGATACACAATCTTATCCATTGAACAGGCTAAGGGAAGTACCATGCTTACGAATTTGCAACTGGATAAAACCCAAAAATATGCAGTTATTCTGGGTAATGAAGTGAAAGGTGTGCAGCAAAGTGTAGTGGATGTGTGCGACGGTTGTATTGAAATTCCGCAATTCGGAACGAAGCATTCGTTGAATGTGAGTGTCACGGGTGGAATAATTATTTGGGAATTATTTAAGCAGTTGTATTGATTATGGATTGGAGAGATAAATTGAACGGATTAAAATCCGAATTGCCACAGGTAGAAGAAGTGGTTTCTCAAGAAAAAGTAAAACCAGTAAAGAAACGTCAGTCTGAACCTTTGCGCGTGGAGCTTGACAAGCGCAATGGAAAACCGGCTACACTTGTTACTGAATTTCAGGGTAAGGATGATGAGCTAAAAGAACTTGCTAAAAGCTTGAAAATAAAATGTGGTACTGGCGGTTCTTCGCGAAATGGGGAGATTTTGGTACAGGGTGATTTCAGAACAAAAATTGTTGACATCTTACTTGAGATGGGATTTAAAGTAAAGAAAATCAATTTCAAATAAATTAGTTGCTCAACGCTTTCTTGTAATATGAATCGGTTAGTTATCCTGTTATTTCTCGGCTTGTTTCTTGCAGCTTGTTCGCCTACCGATAAGGAGTTGAAGCGGGCTGAAAATCTCATGCCCACTTACCCC
>WSSedL1CaDRAFT_10000833_pt1 | contig 20246 bp, 15 predicted proteins | sample WetSurSL1Cattail_FD_9464 | JGI IMG/M metagenome (IMG submission 9464)
AGTTATGGCTTTGGTGCGGCAGGAGTCGGAATGACATTAGGATTAATTACTTTTATTTCAGGTAAAAAATATTTAGAAGGAAATGGGGAATCTAAAGTTCCAGCTGTTTTAGAGAAAAAATATTTTGGTTTAAAAACTGAATGGATTATTTATATTTTGAGTGTTTTATCTGCTTTAGTGTTTTGGCAAATGGTACAAAGACATGAGGTGGTTTCTTATTCTTTGATGGGGGCAGGAGCTCTTTCATTTATTTATATCGTTTATTATAGTATTACACAATTAGATAGAAAAGCCAGAGAACAGTTGATGGCTTTAACCATTTTGATTATTTTTACCGTAATTTTTTGGGCGTTATTTGAGCAAGCTTATACCTCTCTAAATTTATTTGCCGATAGAATTTTAGATAGAACAGTTTTTGGGCATACTTTTTCAGCGGGACAGTTTTTGAGTTTTAACGCTTTGTTTATTATTTTACTTGCACCCGTTTTTGCTTGGCTTTGGGTTAAATTAGGAAAATATAATCCAAATACTGCTGTGAAATTTGGAATCGCTTTAGTTTTTGTTGGTTTGGGTTTTGGTTCTTTGGTTTTAGGAATTTCAATTTCTGGAATGGGTAAAGTTGCCATGATTTGGTTGATTCTTACTTATCTATTACATACATGTGGTGAATTGTGTTTGTCACCTGTTGGGCTATCAGCGGTAACCAAGTTGTCTCCCGTAAAAATTGTTGGCTTCATGATGGGAGTATGGTTTTTAGCAACGGCAAGTTCCGAGTTTATCGCTTCTATTTTGGCTAATATTGCTTCGGTGGATACAACAAATGGGATGGCACCTGATTTGAATATTGCTAAAAAAACGTATTTAGTATTGTTTGAATACTTATTTTATACAGGATTGGGGGTTGGCGCATTATTGTTGCTAATTTCGCCATTTATTAAAAAATTAATGCACGGCGTAGATAAAGAATTAAATAATTAATTATAGTATGGATCAAAATTCAAAAGATCAGTTTTTTAGCAATAATGTTTTAGGTCATCCAGCAGGACTTTTTGTTCTCTTTTTTACAGAAATGTGGGAACGTTTCTCTTTCTACGGAATGCGAGTTTTGTTAATATTATTTTTAACGGCTGCTATGACTGGAGATAATCCGGGTTGGGGATGGAATGCTGAAAATGCAGGTGCTTTATACGGAACCTATGCTATGCTTCTTTATATCACTCCTATTTTTGGAGGAATTATTGCCGACCGTTATATTGGTTACCGTTGGGCTGTTGTAGTAGGTTCTATTATTATGACTTTAGGGCATGTTGCCATGTTTTTAGATACTCCATTTATGTTGTATTTAGGTTTAGGATTATTAGTTATTGGTACAGGTTTTTTCAAACCGAATATGACTTCTATCTTATCTGAAATGTATAAAGCTTTTCCAGAAAAAAAGGATGGTGCTTATACCATTTTTTATATGGGGGTAAATGCTGGTGCTTTCTTCGGGATGATGCTTTGTGGTTACCTTGCATCTAATTTAGGGTGGCACTGGGGATTTGGTTTAGCAGGAGTTTTTATGCTTTTGGGAACCATTCAGTTTTGGTTGGCTAAACCATTGTTTGGTGAAATAGGTGAAGTTCCTACTCAAGAAAAAAGAGATGCTGCTATTGCTAAAGCGGCTCTTTCGAAAAATGACGAAGATAAACCCAATCCATATACTGTTGTAGATTTTGTTTTAATTGGGATTACCACATTTATAGGACTTTTATATGCTTTTAATGATCCGCTTTCTAAGATTGGAGGAATCAATCTTTTTGATTTTGAACTACAAGGATTGAATGGTTCTGTAGTTATGATTCTTATTGCCTTAGTATTATTTTTATACTTAGTAATTTCTCGTTTGTTACGTTATACTACAATTGTTAGAGATAGAATGATTGCAGTAATTGTTTTTGCTTTTTTTACTGTATTCTTTTGGATGTCTTTTGAACAAGGAGCTTCTTCATTAGTAATTTTTGCACGTGATAATGTCGATAGAACTTTAGCAGGAACAAGTTTAACGGTTTTTAATACTATCAATACTTTATTAACCATAGTTCCATTAGTTATTATTACTTGGGTTTTATTTTTATTATCCAAACAAACTTGGAAAAAAGCAATGGGTTCTAATATTGTTCTGGCAATTACTTTTTTAGGAGTCTGGGCAATTGCAATTTGGATGTTGAATAACGAATATAGTAAAGAAGCTTCAGAGATAGATCCGAGTTGGTTCTCTATTTTGAACTCCTTTTTTATTATTGCTTTTGCTTCTACTGTTTCTAAAATTTGGGATAGCAAATTCAATCCTCCAGCAGCTACTAAATATGGTTTAGGTTTGATTATAATGGCTATTGGTTTTGGGTTGTTGGCTTATGGATCTTACGGAGTAAATGAAGGTGTAAAAGTTTCTATGATTTGGTTGGTTTTGGCTTATTTGTTTCATACACTTGGTGAATTATTTCTATCTCCAGTAGGACTTTCTTATGTTTCCAAATTAGTACCTGCAAGAATGATTGCTTTTATGTTTGGAATGTGGTATTTGGCTATTGCTATTGGAAATAAATTAGCAGCTGTACTGGGAGGACAAATTGAAAACATTACTAATACGTATTCATTATCTACTTTCTTTTTGATTTTTACCATTGTACCTACCATTGCGGGATTAATTGTTATTGGATTAAATCCTCTTATGAAAAAGTTAATGCACGGTGTGAAATAAAATTCAGGCATTATATTTGACGTTAAATTGTTTTAAAAAATAAAATGAAAAAAATATATTTAATCGCTATTTTCTTTATTGGTCTTGTTTCTAGTCAGGCTCAAGAACTGAAATGGCATACAGATGTTAAAGAAGCTATTGCTATTGGAAACAAGGAAAATAAACCCTTGTTGTTGTTCTTTACAGGAAGTGATTGGTGTGGATGGTGTATTCGATTGCAAAAAGAAGTGTTATTAACACCAGAATTTACTAATTGGGCAAAAGATAATGTGATCTTAGTAGAATTAGATTATCCTAGAAGTGTACCGCAAACTCCTGAGGTAAAACAGCAAAATGCCGAGTTACAAAATGCTTTTGGCATTCAAGGTTTTCCAACAGTGTTTTTTGCTACAGCAGCTACTAAAGATGGAAAAGTAAATTTTCAAGGTCTAGGAAGAACAGGATATGTTGCAGGTGGCCCAGTAGCTTGGTTAGAAGTAGCTAACGGAATTTTGAATCAAAAATAAGATTATAAAACACATTTAGTTTAATTTATAGAATCCCTTTTCGGCAGTAGCATGAAAAGGGATTTTTTGTTTTTTACAACTTTCTTCCCATTGTTTTAAAATGTATTTGTAATTAGACCCATCAGCAATAACCAGTTTTGGTTTTAAAGAAAAGAGCATTCTGTCCAAATTTATTTTCGGAGTTTGTGTAAGCAATACAATGTCTGGATTAATGTTTTTTGGAAAAATACCTAAACTGTCTAGAATAAGAATTTTATTTCCTTTAAAATATGCAGTATGCGAAAGTATTTTTCTTTGTGTGATTTGGCTGAAATTAGCAACCAAATAAGTATTGAGTATTTTGTTTTTTGAGTCAATACTATCATTTGTATAAAGGCTAACTTCGTTTCCGTGGCGTTGAATGATTAGTGTTTTTCTTTTTGCATTAAAAACAATCCATTCTTCTTGATTTTGAACTTGCCATCTGTTTATTAATATAACAGATTGCAAAGTGACAATTGATGTCAAAACAATTATAAGCCGATTGAAATGAGGTTTCTTTAACCAAATAATTGTTGCTATAATTAAGAGATAAGAGAAAGTAAGTAAGCTAAAATTAAACGGAATATCTTTGATGATAAATTGTTCAAAGGAAGCAATAGTATTGATGATTTTATTTAATAAAAGAATACTCCATTCTAAAATTTGGTTGAACCAAAGCATTGTAAATCCTAATGCAGCTAATCCCATTATTACAATTCCAAGGAACATAATAATACTAAGTAACGGAATCACGGCTAAATTGGTAATAAAAAACAATCCAGGGAATTGGTGGAAATAATACAAACTTAAAGGCAATGTTCCTATTTGCGCTGCAAAGGATACAGTTAGAATGTCCCAGCCGTATTTTGCTATTTTGTTTTTTGGTTTCCAATAAGAAGCTAAAATAGGTTGAAACCAAACAATAAAAAACACAGCCAGATAGCTGAGTTGAAAACCAACATCAAATAAAAAATAAGCTTGAAAAAGCAATATCAATAACATAGAAACTAATAAAGTATGGTAAATATTGACGCTTCGTCTAAGATGTAAACCAATTGCAACAAAAGAAAACATAGTAACTGAACGGACAATTGAAGGTGATAAACCTGCAATTAAAGCAAACAGAAATAAGCTAAAGAGTATGATGCTTAGTTTTATAAAAGAACCTTTTTTAGTATTCGGAATTGGTTTTAGGATGAAGTTGAGAAATAGAAAAATAAAACCCACGTGCAATCCAGAAACCGACAAAATATGAACGGCTCCTGCGTATTGATAATCACGAATGATATCGGGAGAAAGTTCTTGCCGTTGACCTAAAATTAAAGCTGTTGCTACAGGAAGTGCTGATGAATTAAAATGTGATTTTTCTAAATTACGAATGATTCGGCTTCTGATTTTGGCAATGTAAAACCAAATGTCTTTTTGCGGTTGAGCAGCAATTTTAATGTTTTCTGAATCACTATAAAGTTGGGCGTAAATCTGTTTCCGGTTGAGATAATCGCCATAGTCAAATTGATTCGGGTTATCTGGCTTTTTATTTCTTTGTAAATAACCTTTGATTTCCAAAATAGTTCCAACTTCAAAAGCATTATTGATACTTTTTAATGGAAGGCTAAGTAAAATGCTTCCACTGTAATTTTTATTGTCAATGTTTTGTACAATAGCAATATAACGCTGATTGTAAATGGTATTTTTTAGTTTTTCTCTAATAATTACATTGGTGCTAATTTCTTTTTCAAAAACAGATTGGTCATTGCTATAGTTGTTTTTTTGAAAGGAATCTGTTTGAACAATTAAACTACTCATTCCTATTAAAAATGAAATGAAATAGGAAAGTAAAGCAAAATAAAGTTTAGTGTTTTGATTCTTTTTAACCCAAAAAAACAAAAAACTCAATACAATTAATGAAGTAAAAAGTAGAAAGAAAACCAATACTGGAGTTGGATGAAAATAAAAATCAGTTAGAATTCCTATTAGGAAACCAATAGTAATTCTTGCCAATGGAAATTCGAGTACTTTCATGATTCTAAAGTACGAATTTTCTATAATTCTATATTTATTTAAGGTAAAATTCTATTGACTTGAGCAAAAGTTTTTTCGTAGTAAGCTTCTTTGGTCGAGGAAATTATCACTCCTTTGGAAGTAGAAGAATGAATAAATTGCAGTTCATCATCTTTGGCTTCAATTATAATCCCCACATGATTGATTTTACTTCGATTGTTAGTTTTAAAAAAAATCAAATCTCCTTTTTGAGCTTTTGAAATATTTTTGCCTAAATCAATTCCTACTTGAGATTGTTCAGCAGAACTTCGGGGCAATTTAATGTCAAATTGGTTAAAAGTAGAAAAAACTAGTCCCGAACAATCAAAACCAGATTTGGTTGTTCCTGCATATTTGTAAGGAGCGCCAATATTTTCTGATGCTGAACTAATTATTTTTTCAACAAGATAATTGTGGTTTTTCTTCTCCGTTTTACTAGTCGCAACTGTAGTAGATTTACAAGAAGTAAAAATAATCGAAATCAGAATTAGGAAAAATAACGGTTTTAAAAGTTTTGTTTTAGTCATTCAAATCGGCAATAATTAATTGAGCTGTTTTTTCACTAGCACCGGTTCCTCCTAATTTTTGCTCTAAAGTATGGTATTGAGCTAAAAGTTTTTTGCGGTATTCAGGATCTAGTATTTTATTTAACTCCTTTTTGATGTTTTTAGTATTGCAATCTTCCTGAATTAATTCGGTTACCACTTCTTCATCCATAATCAAATTGACTAATGAGATGTATTTGAGTGTAATAATACGTCTGGCAATTTGGTACGAAATCCAACTTCCCTTATAACAAACTACTTCAGGAACTTTAAAAAGTGCCGTTTCTAAAGTTGCCGTACCCGAAGTAACTAAGGCAGCATGAGCAATTTTTAATAAATCGTAGGTTTTATTAGAAATAAATTTGATATTATTTTTGCTAATAAAAGTTTCGTAGAAAGCAAAATCTTGGCTTGGAGCGCCAGCAATAACAAATTGGTAATCTGGAAAATCATCAACTACGCTAAGCATTACCGAAAGCATTTTGGTAATTTCCTGTTTTCTACTTCCAGGCAATAAAGCAATAATCGGTTTTTCGCTTAAGTTATTTTCAGTTCTAAAAGTTGCGGCTTCTATTGGTTTTTGATTTTGAATGGCATCAATAAGCGGATGTCCAACAAATTCCACTGGATAATTGTGTTTATCTTCGTAAAAGTTTTTTTCGAAAGGCAAAATCACATACATTTTGTCCACATCGCTTTTAATCGCTTTGATTCTACTTTCTTTCCAAGCCCAAATTTGTGGCGAAATGTAATAATGTGTTTTGATTCCAATTTCCTTAGCCCATTTTGCAATGCGCATATTAAAACCTGGATAATCAATAAAAATGATGACATCGGGTTGGAATTGAGTGATGTCTTCCTTGCAGATTTTAATATTACTTAAAATCGTTTTTAAATTAAATAGCACTTCAACAAAACCCATAAAAGCCAAGTCGCGGTAATGTTTTACCAAAGTTCCACCTACAGCCTGCATTAAATCGCCACCCCAAAAACGAATTTCGGCGCTTGAATCTTCTTTCAAAAGAGCTTTCATTAAATTAGAACCATGTAAGTCACCTGATGCCTCTCCGGCTATAATGTAGTATTTCATTGTGTGCTGCTTAATTTAAAATCAGTATCCAAAATTAGCTATTCCAACATCAGGAATCAAATAATGGACATTTTAAAATTTAATTATTCATTCCAGTTCCAAGTGTTGAGATGCTGTGTGGCATGATAGGCAGTTAAGTCAAATTGAACGGGAACAATAGATATGTATCCGTTCTTCAAAGCCCATTCATCCGTGTCTTCGCCTTTGTCTTCATTTACAAATTCACCAGACAACCAGTAATAATCGCGTCCTTGAGGGGTTTGTCTTTTGTGGAATTTTTCTATCCAAAGTGCTTTCGCTTGACGGCAAATTTTAATTCCTTTGATTTCTTCGTGTTTTAATTTTGGGAAATTTACATTCAAAACCACATCTTTTGGTAGCTTATTTTCTAATGCTTCTAAGGTTATTTTTCGAATAAAAGGTTTGATTTCTTCAAAATTAGCATTCCAATCAAAGTCTAAAAGTGAGAAACCAATAGCTGGAATTCCTTCAATACCCGCTTCGATAGCCGCACTCATAGTTCCCGAATAAATTACGTTTATAGAAGAATTAGAACCGTGATTAATACCAGAAACACATAAATCGGGTTTTCTTTTTAGGACTTCATTAACTGCTATTTTAACACAATCGGCAGGAGTTCCTGAGCAGCTATAAATAGTAATTAGGTTGTTTTCTGTAGAAATTTTATTCAAATATAAAGTTTCATTTGTGGTAATGGCATGTCCCATTCCGCTTTGAGGTTTGTCTGGAGCAACAACAACAATTTCTCCAATTTCGGACATGACGGCAATTAAAGCATTGATTCCAGGAGCCGAAACACCATCATCATTTGTAATTAAAATTAAGGGTTTCGTATTATTCATCTGTTAAAAAAGTTTTTTTTGGAGACTTTAAAGTTTGAAAATGTAGATTTATTTAACAAAGTAAACAAAATTTATTTAGTTGTTAGATTATTGCGATTAAGAAAAAAACAATTTTATATCTTTAACAAAAAATTATAGAAGCCTTATCATTGTTGACTTGGTTTTTCACGTAACTTAGTTTAAAAATTTGGATGAATACTATTCTTAGCTTTATGAAAAGAAATTATAAAATACTTATTGCCGTTGCTTTTTTATCGGTAACGTTGTTTGCCTTTAAAATAAAATCGGCTTCAGATACTGACCCATCAGATAAAGATAAATTACTCTTAGAATTATTAACTTTTGTTATTGAAAAAGGGCATTATAGTCCTGCTACTATCGATGATGCTTTTTCTAAAGGAGTTTACAAAGACTATGTTCAAGCCTTAGATCCATCAAAGCGATTCTTTTTACAATCGGATATTGATGAGTTTTCTAAATACGAATTAGAGTTAGATGATGAGTTAATAAATAAAGATTTGACTTTTTTTACATTAACTTATGATCGCTTAATGCAAAGAATGAAAGAGAGTCAGGGTTTCTATAAAGAAATTTTAAAAACTCCTTTTGATTACACTGTTGATGAAAATTTTAATACGGATTATGAAAAAGCACCTTATGCTAAAACAGATGCCGATTTAAAAGAGCGTTGGAGAAAACAATTGAAATTGAGTACTCTTTCTTCGTTAACAGATCGTTTGAAAATTCAAGAAAATAAAGGAAAAGTTTCTAAAGAAGAAACTGCAGTTCCTTTGAATCCTTTGGAAAATGCTGATGATGATGCAGCTGCTGATAAAACTAAAAAAGAAGTTTCAAAAGAGGATAGTAAACCTAAATCTTTTGAAGAATTAGAAAAAGATACTCGTGAGAGTACTGCTAAATCTTTAGATGAGTATTTTGGTTTTATGAAAGATTTAGATCGTAACGATTGGTTTTCGGTTTATATTAATTCCATTACTGCTCGTTTTGATCCTCATACGAACTATTTTGCTCCAGAAGAAAAAGAGCGTTTTGATGTAAGTATTAGTGGGACATTGGAAGGAATTGGTGCTCGTTTGCAAAAGAAAAATGATTATACTGAAATTTCTGAATTAATTTCTGGAGGACCAGCATGGAGAGGAAAAAAACTTGAAGCAGGTGATTTAGTGATGAAAGTAGCACAAGGAGATGGGCAGCCAGTGGATATTGTTGGAATGCGTCTTGATGATGTAGTTAAAAAGATTAAAGGGCCAAAAGGTACCGAAGTTCGTTTGACTGTTAAGAAAGTAGATGGAACAATAAAAGTAATTTCGATTATTAGAGATATTGTTGAAATTGAAGAAACTTATGCGAAATCAAGTATCGTTACTAAAAACGGATTGAAATATGGAGTGATTTATTTGCCTAAATTCTATATCAATTTTGAAAACAAAGATGGTAGAGATGCTGGTAAAGATATTGCACTTGAAGTAGAAAGATTGAAACAAGCTAAGGTTGATGGAATTGTTTTAGACGTTCGAGATGATGGTGGAGGATCTTTGTCAACCGTTGTTGATATTGCTGGATTGTTTATTGAACAAGGTCCAATAGTTCAAATAAAATCGGCTGGTAGAAAGAAAGAAGTTTTGTTTGATAAAGACAAAAAAATTGAATGGGATGGTCCTTTAGTAATTATGGTGAATAGTTTCTCGGCTTCGGCTTCAGAAATTTTAGCTGCAGCCATCCAAGATTACAAACGTGGCGTTATCATTGGTAGCAAACAAACCTATGGCAAAGGAACAGTTCAAAACGTAATCGATTTGAATCAGTTTGTTCGCAGCAACGAATTAGGTGATTTAGGAGCGCTTAAAACGACTACTCAGAAGTTCTATAGAATCAATGGTGGTTCTACACAATTAGAAGGAGTAAGTAGCGATGTAGTAATGCCAGATCGTTATTCTTATTTAAAAATGGGTGAACGTGACGTTGAAAATGCAATGCCTTGGGATAAAATTGACCCTGCTAATTATACCGTTTGGAAAAGTAATGAGAACTTTAGCAAAGCTATTTTGCATAGCAAAGAACGTATTGCTGCCAATCCACAGTTTAAATTGATTGAGGAAAATGCCAAATGGATTGATACCCGAAGCAAAGAAAATGAGTATAGTTTAAATATTGATAAATTTAAAAAAGCTCAAAATACGATTGAAGAAAAAGCGAAGAAATTCAAACCTATTTTTGATTATAAAAATGATTTGAAATTTACTTCTTTGCCTTATGAAGTGGAGCAAATGAGTAAAGACAATATTTTAAAAGAGAAAAGAGATCGTTGGCATGAAAGTTTAGCTAAAGATATTTATGTTGAAGAAGCATTGAATGTTTTAGATGATTTACAAACAAAAGTAAATTTGAAAAATAATGCAATTCCAACTGCTAAAGAAAAAAAAGAAAAGCTAGCTAATAAGTCTTAACAATAGAATAAAAATAAAGAATCTGCTCTGGAAATTAATTTAATTTTCAGAGCGTTTTTTGTTAAAATGGTTATCATGAATAGTAGGTGTTTTTTGAGTGTATTAGTTTTTGTTTTTTTAGGTTGTAAAAAAGATGGACAACTTTCTGTAGCGATTCTACAAGATGTAAGTGAATTAGTAAATGATATTAATGCTACTGAATTGGTTCAGCCGGACAATGATTTGAATTTTTATCTGCCTACATCGACTACTTCTCAAATTGTAAAACACGCTTATTATACCTTATCTTATAATGAAAAAGCAGAACAGGCTGAATGGGTTGCTTATGAATTGAAGAAAAACTATATCAAGAACAGCGATTTTAAACGTCCTTATTTTATTGAAGATCCTAAGGTTATTAGTAAATCAGCTGATTGGAGAAATTATAAAAAGTCGGGTTATGATAAAGGGCATTTATGTCCAGCTGCCGATATGGAATTTGATAAAAATGCGTATAATGATACTTTTTATACTTCGAATATAAGTCCGCAAAATCATGAATTTAATGTAGGGATTTGGAATAGACTAGAGCAAAAAGTACGTTTTTGGGCTGTAAAGAATAATGGTCTTTTTGTAGTTACTGGTGGCATTTTAAAAGGCAGTTCAAAATCTATTGGTACAGAAAAAGTAATTGTTCCTAACTATTTTTACAAAATTTTGTTGAGCCAGTCTAAAGGAAGCTATAAGATGCTTGCTTTTTTAGTTCCAAATGAGAAAAGCAGTAAACCTATTTTTGATTATGTAGTTTCTGTTGACAAAATAGAATCGATTACCGGAATTGATTTCTTTCCTAAATTAGAAGATAAGCTAGAGAATAGTTTAGAAAAGAATGTGAATCTCAGCTCTTGGCTTGCAAAATAATATTTGTTAATGTAAAATAATTACCACTCGTTTACTTTATTAGCATCCATTTTAAGGAATATAAAAAGCAAAATGGTAAATCCCCACAAACCAGAACCTCCATATGAGAAGAAAGGTAATGGTACACCAATAGTTGGGAATATTCCAATAACCATGGCAATGTTAACAAAGAAATGGATGAATAATATTGCAGCTGCGCAATAGCCATAAACTCTACTGAATTTAGTTTTTTGCCTTTCGGCTAAGTAAATAATTCTTAGAATTAAAGTTACAAATAATCCAACAACAATTAAGGAACCTACAAAACCCCATTCTTCACCTACAGTAGTAAAAATATAATCGGTGTGCTGTTCTGGAACAAATCCTCCTTTAGTTTGTGTACCTTCTAGAAAACCTTTCCCAAACCAACCTCCAGAACCAATAGCAATTTCAGACTGATTGGTATTGTATCCAATTCCTTTTAAATCGACTGTTTTTCCAAGTAAAATATTGAAACGGTCTCTATGGTGTTGTTGGAATACATTGTCAAATACATAGTCTACAGACAATACAAAACCGGATATTAAAACAAATATTATGCTGCTTGCTACAATATTTCTGTCGGCTAATCGGGATTTAAAATAAACAATAATAGTTGTTAGTAAAGCTATTAAAATTACATATTCAGGCTCAAATATTAATGTGAGTACAAAAAGTAAAATTGCTGAAAATCCTGTCCAGATATACCAAGCAGGCAAGCCTTCACGATACAATACCACTATAAGAAAACAATAGATTAAAGCACTTCCAGGGTCATGAAAAACAATAAGTAAAATAGGAAGACCTAATATACTAAGTACCTGTAGCTGTCTATTGGTATCTCTTAAATTAATTTGGGTATCGCTTAAATATTTGGCTAATGCCAAAGCTGTGGCTGATTTAACAAACTCAGACGGCTGTACACCAAAGGAACCAAAAGAATACCAGTTAGCCTGTCCTTTAATTGTTTTACCAAATACAAATAAACCTGCCAATGATAATAAACCTATAACATAAATTACACTAGCATATTTTTCATAGAATTTACCGTCAACATAGAGTAAAATAAAAATCAAAGGAATGGTTAGAACGATAAACATCAATTGTTTATCTGAAGTTCCTTCCATAGAAGACAAGGAAGAAGAGTAGATATTTAACCACCCTAGAATTACTAAGCTGATATAAATAATAACACATATCCAGTCAATATTTTTCTTTACACTTTGGTTTTTCATTCTTAAAAGAATCTCTTAATTATTTTTTTTAGTGGAATCTATTGCCACATTAGTTTTAACTTCTTTGTATTTAATAATGCTATCTTTTGGAGTCGTTTCAATTGCGCTTGCTTCTTTCATTCCACCTAATTTCGCATATTCGCTTTTTAAACTAATCCCAAGAACACGTTTTTCTAAATCGGTTCTAGTAATTTTTTTTCTAAGGTATTTTTCAATCATCAAACTAGCAATTGGACCTGCAATTGTTGCTCCAAACCCACCGTTTTCTACTAGAATGGCAATGGCTATTTTTGGATTATCTTTAGGTGCAAAAGCTACAAATATAGAGTGGTCTTTTAATTGAACTCTTTTGCCTCCTATTTTAGCAAAGTTCTCTGCAGTTCCAGTTTTTCCACAAATGTCAATTCCGTCTACGCGTAATGATCTTCCAGTTCCAAGGTTATAAACATCAAATAATCCACTAATCATGGGTGGAAAATATTTTTTATCAATGCTTGTTTCGTGTTTTATGGTGAATTTTGAGTCAATTTGTCCACCCTTAATTTTTTTAATGATGTGAGGGGTGTAATAATAACCTTTATTAGCCACTGCAGCCATCATATTGGCTAATTGAATTGGAGTTGTTAACACTTCTCCTTGACCAATAGAGTTTGATACAATAGTTCTACCACTCCATTGCCAGTTTGGATACATTTTTTTATAAGTTTTAGAATCTGGAATTTTACCTCTTCTCCCAGTAGGTAAATCATATCCCAAAAATTGCCCAAGTCCAAAACTCTTTACGTGTTCACTCCATATATCAATAGCCTTATTTGGGTTGTGATTTTTATCAATAGTATTAATAAAAACATTTGCAAAATAAGTATTACATGACTGATAGATACCATTATGCAACTGGAAAGAACCCGCTGTACTGTGACATCCCATAAAGTGCCCTCTGGAAACCATAAAGCCACGATGTCCAAGGCAATAAAAAGATGTTTGTTCATCGACTATTTGTTCTTGTAATCCTGCAAGACCTGTCATTATTTTAAAAGGCGATCCTGGAGGATATTCGGCTAATAAACTTCTGTCGTATAATGGATTTGCAATGGAATCATTATACAATAAAGTATAGTTTTTAGAACGTTGTCTGCCTACTAAAATGGATGGATCGTATGATGGCGCAGTAACTAATGCAAGAATTTCTCCTGTTTGAGGTTCAATGGCTACAATTCCCCCTCTTTTATTAATCATTAATTGTTCTCCATAACGCTGGATTTCAGCATCAATTGAAAGAGTAATGTCTTCACCTTGTACGGCAATAGTATCGTATTTTCCTTCTTTGTAGGAACCTATTAGGCGATTGTATTTGTCTTTTTGAAAATAACGAACTCCTTTTATTCCTCGTAAAATATCTTCGTAGTATTCTTCAACACCTTGTTTTCCTATTAAATCTCCACTTTTATAATAAGGATGTTTTTCAATTATTCTGTCATTCACTTGGGTAATAAAACCAAATATATTAGAACCGAAATCTACCTCGTAATCACGAAGCGATCGCTTTTGAACATAGAAACCTTCAAATTTTCTAATTTTCTCTTGAAAGGCAGCATATTCACTCTTGTTTAATTGAGGTAAGAAAATAGAAGGAAGTCTTGGGCTATAAATTTTAGCTTTAGCTATTTTTTCTAAGAAATCTTCTTTGTTTATATTTAATAATTGGCAAAACTCTAAGGTGTCTAAGTTCTTGATTTCCCTTGGGATTACCATGATATCATAAGAAGATTGATTCGCAACTAAAAGTTTTCCGTTTCTATCGTAGATATAACCTCTTTCGGGATATTCATATTGTATTTTAATAGCGTTGTTGTCTGATTTTAATTTGAAAGTATCGTTGATCACTTGCAAATAAAAAATCCGAATCAGTAGCAAGCATGCTGCAACGATAATTATAGAAGGCAGCAGAAGTTTTCTCATCGTTTGTTTGGCTTAATAAGGTATATTATTATAATACAACTAATAATTGTGAATACGGTACTTAATAAGGTTCTAATTAGAATATCTAATATAAAACTAACCTGGAAAGCTTCTAGAATAAATAGTGTAAAATGGTGTAGTACTACAGCAAGAAATATAAATGAAAACCTCTCTGGGGTTAATGTATCGTTTAGTTTGATGGTTTGGTATTCATAACTCACTCCAAAAGCAAATTTAAATAAGTAAGGTCTATAATAAGCTAAAATTAAACAAGCTGTGGCATGGATTCCTCCAGAGTTGGAAAATAAATCCATTGTCAGTCCAAGTAAAAAACTACTTAATAGTAAAGCTGCTCTATTCGAATTTACAGGGTATAGTATAATAAATAGCATATAAGGCAATGGCATTATAAAGCCTAAGAAATTCATATTGTTAAATATGATAATCTGGACGGCTAATAACAAAATAAACCTAACAATATTGACTAACAAACTGCTATTCATCTTTTTTGCTTTCTTTTTCTAGATTATTAACTTCATCTCTATCTTTACTCTTAATGATGTAAACATGACCTAAATTAGTCATATCATTGAATAATTTGACATCTATAACATAATAGTTTGTTTTTTCTTGGTAGTAGTATTTGTAAATAGTACCAATGTTGATATTCTCAGGAAAAATAACCGATTGACCACCAGTTACAATAGTATCTCCTTTTCGAATGGCCGCTAGTCTAGGAACATCTGTTAGTTGAACAAAACCAGTATTTTTTCCGTTCCAACTTAAAGAACCAAAGTGATTGGACTTTTTGATTTTTGCATTGATCTGCGATTTCGTATTTAATATACTAACAACAGTGGAGTATTTAGGAGATGTTTTGTCTATGATTCCCACGATTCCCAAACTATTAATTACCCCCATATCTGACTTTACTCCATCATTTGAACCAGAATTCAAAGTCAAGAAGTTTTCATGAGTATTAAAGGAGTTGTGAATCACTTTAGAAACAACAATATCATCGGGAGCTACACCTAGTAAGTTTTCCGGTTTTTTTATAGTTGTGGTATCTTTCATGTTGAAAAGAATGCTTTTAAGCCTAGCGTTTTCAAGTGCTAAGGCATCATTTTCAGTTTTAAGATTCAAGTACTCTGTTATGTTGTTTATTTTTTCATAAACACCACCACTTAAAAAATTAGCAGAACTAATAATTCTACTTTTATGGTAAGAATGAGACTGTATCGTAAGCAAAAGCGAAACGCTTAATAACAGCAAAAACAGTAATCGATTACTGTTTTTGTATATAAAGTTAAATATTTGCTGCATTCTCTTATTAGGTTATTAATTTCAGGATATGCTAATGTGCTTGCTGTTTTACTTACAAATACATCTTCCAGAAAACAGTTTATTTTATTAAGATGCTCTTAAATTTTCCAATGTTTTTCAGTGCCATTCCTGTTCCTCTAACTACGGCTCTTAATGGATCTTCCGCAATATAAACAGGTAAATCTGTTTTTTGAGAAATACGTTTGTCTAATCCTCTAAGCATAGAACCTCCACCAGCAAGGTAAATCCCTGTGTTGTAAATATCGGCAGCTAATTCAGGAGGAGTTTGAGACAAAGTTTCCATTACAGCATCTTCAATTCGTTGGATAGACTTGTCTAATGCTTTAGCAATTTCTCTATAAGAAACATCTACTTGCTTTGGTTTTCCAGTAAGCAAATCTCTACCTTGAACTGACATGTCTTCAGGAGGAGTTTCTAAATCTTCAATGGCAGCACCAATTTGTATTTTTATTTTTTCAGCAGTACTTTCTCCAACAAATAAGTTATGTTGTGTACGCATGTAGTAAACAATATCATTTGTAAAAACATCACCAGCAATTTTTACTGATTTATCACATACAATTCCACCTAATGCAATTACAGCAATTTCAGTAGTACCACCTCCAATATCAACAATCATGTTTCCTTTAGGTTGCATAATGTCAATTCCAATACCAATTGCAGCTGCCATTGGCTCATGTATCAAGTATACTTCTTTTCCGTTTACTCTTTCACAAGATTCTTTTACGGCTCTCATTTCTACTTCAGTAATTCCAGAAGGAATACAAACCACCATTCTTAAAGCGGGAGTAAACATTTTCTTTTTTAATGCAGGAATACTATTGATAAACATTTTTATCATTTGTTCTGATGCATCAAAGTCAGCAATTACACCGTCTTTTAAAGGCCTAATGGTTTTTATGTTTTCATGCGTTTTACCTTGCATTAAATTGGCCTCTTTACCAACAGCAATAATTTTTCCTGTTACTCGGTTTCTGGCAACAATTGACGGACTGTCAATAACAACTTTATCATTGTGTATGATAAGTGTATTAGCGGTACCAAGGTCTATCGCGATATCCTCGGTCATGAAATCAAAAAATCCCATACGATTTTTAGGGGTTTAAAAGTTATAAATTAGGAGCGTACAAAGTTAGTCAAATTAATGTTTGAAATGACGTGTTCCTGTAAATACCATTGCCAAATTATTTTCGTTGCAATAATCAATGCTTAATTGGTCTTTAATTGATCCTCCTGGTTGAATTACCGCTGTAATTCCAGCTTCTTTAGCTAGAGCTACACAGTCAGGGAATGGGAAAAATGCGTCACTTGCCATAGATGCCCCAGTTAAATCAAATCCAAAGTGCTTTGCTTTTTCAACAGCTTGTTGTAATGCATCTACTCTTGAAGTTTGACCTGTTCCTGATGAAATTAAAGTTCCGTTTTTAGCAAAAACTATCGTGTTTGATTTGGTGTTTTTACAAATCTTAGAAGCAAAAATTAAATCTTCTACTTCTTGTTCTGTTGGACTTGTAGTGGTAACGGTAGTTAAATCTTGTTTATTGTCTGTAATGTTATTTCTTTCTTGAATTAACAGTCCGTTTAGACAAGTACGAACTTGTTTTAGTGGTAATTCAATATTATTTTGAACTAAAATAATTCTGTTTTTCTTTTCTTGTAAGATAGTTATAGCTTCAGCATCGTATTCAGGAGCAATTACAACTTCACAGAATAATTTGTTGATTTCAGTTGCAGTAGCTACGTCAATTTTAACATTTGAAATTAAAACTCCTCCAAAAGCAGAGGTTGGGTCGCAAGCCAATGCTGCTAAATATGCTTCGCTGATTGTTTTTCTAGAAGCTAATCCACAAGCATTGTTGTGTTTCAAGATGGCAAAAGTAGGTCCGTCAGTTTTGAATTCGTTAATCAAATTTACAGCAGCATCTACATCTAACAAGTTGTTGTATGATAATTCTTTTCCGTGTAGTTTTTTGAACATCGCGTCAAAATCTCCAAAGAAGAATCCTTTTTGGTGTGGGTTTTCTCCATAACGCAATACTTGTCCATCAGCAATACTTGCTTTAAAAATAGTTTCGTCAGTATTGAAATAACTAAAAATAGCTCCATCATAATGAGAAGATACGTGGAATGCTTTAGTAGCTAATAATTTTCTGTCTTCAAGAGTTGTTGCTCCATTTTGCTTTGTAATCATGTCAAGAAACAAACTGTACTCATTCATTGAAGCTACGATTACGGTGTCTTTGAAATTTTTTGCAGCAGCACGAATTAATGAAATTCCACCAATATCAATTTTCTCAATAATGTCAGATTCGCTAGCTCCAGATGCAACAGTTTTTTCAAATGGATATAAATCAACGATTACTAAATCTAATTGCGGAATATTAAACTCCTTCATTTGTTGCACATCACTTTCATTATCTTGACGGTTCAAGATTCCTCCAAAAACTTTTGGATGTAATGTTTTTACTCTTCCTCCAAGGATTGATGGATAAGAAGTAACTTCTTCAACTGGTACTACAGGAATGCCTAAATTTTTTATAAAATCTTCTGTTCCTCCAGTTGAATAAAGAGTAACATTTTGACTGTGTAAGAATTTAACAATAGGCTCAAGACCTTCTTTCGAAAAAACCGAAATTAATGCAGATTGAATTGTTTTAGATGTGCTCATGAATAGTTTAAATTATAAAATGCAAAAATAGTTTTTTAATGTGAAAATTAGCTATCTGTAAATGAGATAATTTATAATTCGTTAACTTTTTTTAAATCTAAGTGAAATAGCTGTATTTTATTGTGTTAAAAGAATTTTATATTAGGTTTTTGAATATTATTTACAGAATTTTACCTTGTTAAAAACAGATTTTTATGTTACTATATCTTCGATTGTTGTCAGAAAGTTTTGCTTTTGCCATCAATGCGCTCCGAAATAATAAATTAAGGACCTTACTTTCGTTACTTGGAGTAACAATTGGTATCTTTTCTATCATAGCCGTTTTGGCTGCAGTTGATTCATTGGACAGAAAAATAACGAACGATTTAAGTGGTTTAGATAAAAATACTATTTACTTGATGAAGTTTTCTTTTGGTCCTTCGGATATTCCAAAATGGAAAAGAGAACAGTTCCCGAATGTAAAATATGATGAGTATGTTTATTTGAAAGAATCGATGAATAATACTGCTCAGTTGGGCTATCAGATATTTACTAAATCGGAAAATATAAAATACGACTCTAAGGTAGTGAGCGATGTAAATATGGTTCCTGTTTCTTATGAATTTATAGATATTCAAGGGCTTGAATTCGAAAAAGGACGGTTTTATACAGAATCAGAAGCTAATTCGGGAGCTAAGGTTATTGTTTTAGGAAATGATATTGCGACTAATTTATTTGACGATATTAATCCAATAGGAAAAAATGTTAGAGTGTATGGGCAACGTTTTACTGTAATTGGTGTTTTGGCTAAAAAAGGAGCAAGTCTTTTTAATAACAACAATGATACTTCTGCCTATATTCCAGTTAATTTTATTAGACAAAAATTTGGAGACAATAATACTTCTTTGACGAATGTTATTGTTTTTAAACCCAACGATGGTGTAGATATGGAAGCCTATAAAGCTGAAATTTCTCAAAAACTACGTGCTTTTAGAGGAGTTAAAGCAGGAGATATTGACAACTTTTTTATCAATGTTTTTTCTGGATTTACAGATTTAATTGATGGAATTATTGGGAGTATGAAACTAGGAGGCTGGGTAATCAGTGGTTTTTCTCTTTTAGTTGGAGGTTTCGGAATTGCTAATATTATGTTTGTTTCTGTAAAAGAACGCACGCATTTAATTGGAATTCAAAAATCATTAGGAGCAAAAAATAGATTTATCTTATTTCAGTTTTTATTTGAAGCCATTATTTTATCTGTTATTGGCGGAATAATTGGTTTGTTGATGGTTTGGGGAATTGCTGTTGGTTTAACCAAAGCCTTAGATTTTGAGTTTGTTTTAGGTATGGATAATGTACTTTTAGGAACTGGATTAGCTGGAGTCATAGGATTAATTTCGGGAATTTTACCAGCAATTTCGGCTTCTCGATTAGATCCTGTAGAAGCGATTAGGACGGGGATGTGATTTTAGATGGCAGGAATGCAGAATTTAGATTTCAGAATTGTTTTCCAAGCTTGATTTTGTGACGAAAGAGGAGTCTCATTATCAAGTTCCATTTTTAGCAACGGAATTTATTCCGTTGAAATTGAAAAGATGAATAATAATCAATATAAAAAATCCCATTCGCAATTATTTTAGCAAATGGGATTTTTTATATTGTATGAAACTTGATAACTATCTAATTTCATTATTCTGAATCAAATCAATATACAAGTTAATCTTGTCTTTTAATTCTTTTCTAGCCGTGATAAAGTCTAAGAAACCATGCTCTAAAAGGAATTCAGCAGTTTGGAAACCTTCTGGTAAATCTTTTCCAGTAGTGTCTTTTACAACACGTGGTCCAGCAAAACCAATTAAGGCACCTG
>WSSedL1CaDRAFT_10000834_pt1 | contig 20218 bp, 17 predicted proteins | sample WetSurSL1Cattail_FD_9464 | JGI IMG/M metagenome (IMG submission 9464)
TCCGCCGATTGGAAGGGAGGTGTTTTCCACATGCCCGACCCCTTTTTGCAGGACATCCTCTGAGCAGCCGTGATAAATGGGAAGATAGACATTAATTTTCTGTATTTCAAGATAGCCCATGACTTCGCCGACGCTTAAAAGTTTCACATAGCTTGTGTCAACATTTTTTCCGCCCGAGAAAGGATCGGAAAGAACGGCGCCGAAAAGTTTTTCGTTGTACTTCTGCGCGTCCGCCTTCATCTTTGCGATCTCTTTGGCCGACAAATTGTCCACCGCTTTTTGGTAGCTTGAAATGACTGCGGACTGTGTCATCTTTGCCAGAATTGCGCTGACAACGGGGTATAAGAGTACACAAACGCCAATAATCAGAATACAGCCTATGGCGATGACGGGAATATTTTTCTTCACAACCCCGTACCTCCCAACCTGTTTTGCCGCTTTCACGGAAGGAGGCAGTGGCTACTGCCCCCCATCTGTGAAAAATTAGTGCTGTGCGGAATGTTTTTTCTTTTTAGTATACATCAAAAGCATGAAACCGCCAAGTAAAATAATCAAAATACCGGCTGCTGTGAAAATCGTGGTGCCGATGCCGCCGGTGCCGGGAAGGGTGAAGCCCTTGTCATCTGAAACGTCGAGACTCATTGTTCCATCAGTGCCCACAACAACATTGGCATTAGAACTCAACCAAGTGGCTGTGAATTTTAAAGCTTCAATATTTCCGATCTGTGCAACGTTAATACGTTTGTCTGGAATAGCATAGCTGCCATTGTTTGCGCCCACAGTAAATTCGATTGGGTTAGTGAGCAAGCTATAGCCGTCCGGTGCTTTTGTTTCAACCAGCTTATAGGAACCCTGCTCCATTTTCCCAAATGAGGCAGTACCATCGTCAAGGGTGGTTACTTCGTCAATCTTAGTGTTATCACGATATAGGTCAAATATGGCACCTCCCAATTTGACACCTGAATCCTTGCTGTCCTTCTTTGTGATAATCAGTTTGTTCGTGTAGGTAATGACGGTGTCATTAGGGGTCGTGTAGTTATCAGGTGAATTGCTGTAAGTCAGGTTAATGGAGTTGGGATTTCCGATGTTGCCATAGGTTGCACCACTGTTCACAGTAGCATGGTATGTAACCAGCACACTGTAAGTTGCATTGCCCCAAGCTTTGATATTATTACTGTTATTCAGCGTAATGCGGAAAGTCGCACCATTGATGCCGCTCGTCTCCATTTTATAATCCGTACTGCCCAGTGTTGCTTGTGTAGTTCCGGAAGCATTTACAATTTTGACCGCGTCAATGGCCCCGAAGGTAAGGCCTGCACTCATTGTATCAGTGACGAAGTATGTAAGGTTCGTAGAGTCTGCGGAGTAAGTGGGGATGGAGGACAGTGACTGATAGTCCACGCGATCACCCACAGCGGCAGTGCTGGAATCAACGAGGATTTTGTTGTTCGAAGAATCCGTTTCAACAATCTTTTTCTCAATCCCGGCTTTGGAAGTTTTGACTGTGATAAACACATTAGGGGCACAAGGGGTCGTATCGGTGCTGGGGATGCTGACGAGGATAGGCTTGGAAAGCACTGTGCCGTCATTTGCCCGGTTAGCTGTCTCGATCACCAGATAGTAACCATATGTCATGCCGGCAATTTTACCGTTTCCTGTGGTGTAAGTTGCCGTAGTGGAAGTCGCAATACCTTTTAGCGTAATGGCCAAAGAAGCCATTTGCGTTGCATCTAATTTTGACACAGCAGTTAAAATATCATAGTCGGAAGAGGATGCCGTCAAACCGGAAATCGCGCCAATAATCGCAGTTTTGTAAATAGAGTTTAATTTCATATTGGTGTAAACCGTATTGCCGTTAAGCTTACTGACATCAAACGTAACAATTTGATACGCGGAGTAGTCAGAAGTAGTCTTCTGAGCTCCAGTGGTATCCTGTATGGTGAGAGAGCCTGTCGGAACTGTTGCTGTTGCTGTAGCTGTATCAGCAAATGCGGGAATTGAGCTAAAAGACAAGATCATAGCAATCGTCATTACGACTGCACCTAAGCGTTTCATGATTTTCATGGTTAATTTCCCTTTCTTTCATTGCATTTTGATTTGAGTAAGCTGCACAAGTATGACTGCTTCTAGTAGGAATTGATGCGCCATCGCCTTCCTTTTCGTTTCTTTGTTTGTTTTTCTAGCAGTTGATAGATTATCATCAATACGGCGGAAAAAAGGATGATTCCTACGCCCGCGCCGTAAAAGAGGTTAGTTCCGGTTCCGCCCGTCTCAGGGAGGACGATGGCAGGAGTATAAGTATTTGTGATTGTTATAGTGTCATCACAAGGATCTGGACAAGTACAAAGAGTGGAAATAGAAGCAGCATTAGCGGCAGAAGTAGGAGTAGAATAGGTTGCCGTGTAGTATGGTACGTCTTCTTCCACTACTGTATAAATGTATGCTTTGTTGGTGCTGTCCATCAAAGGCAAGTTAGTAAATGTACAGGGCGACCAGTTGTTACTAGAATATAGGGTTCCCGTCTGATTAATATCCACACCATTCTGTAAAAGTCTAACAATGATACTGGGAGGCCGGCTGTTTGAATAGCCGCAATCTGACCATACCTTTTTTACTGTAAGTGATGTGGTATTGCATAGTGGAACGGTAAAACTGACGTACTGGATTCCAACATTTGGCTTTGGACGAAAAGTCATCTTGTGAATCTCACCGCCGTTGTTTAACACTGTGTTTGCATAAATTGCTCCGTTCGTGGTCGGGCCATTTTTCGACACTGTACCGGAGGGAACTAAAATTGTACCCTGTACGCCTCCATCACTTATATTTACGGTGCCGGTGTAGCCTTTCGTACCACTGTTGGTACTGTCGTAAAAATTCCAGATCACCCGTCTGGCATTTTCTGAATACGCTGTGCCATAATTCTCGCCCATGATGTTGCATGCCGGTATTTTGACTGGTATATTGCTTGGGCAGTCAACATTAATTACCACGCATTGTTGATCTCCCAGAGTAATGCCGGTATTTGTGAGAACATTGTTTTCATCCTCACTGCCATGAGCAATGGAATAAACAATGTGGGCAAGTGCCTTTCGGAGTGCCTCATCCCCATTAGCCCCACTAATGTTAATTACCATTGGGCGGGGTGGTGTATATTCAGCGCTGGTACCCGTTGGAGAGGGTGTCGCATTGAGAATTGATAAGTTCTGGGTAAGATTTGATAAGCTCGAAGAAAACGCTGATAATGCCGAGAATGCACTATCAAAATTGATTGGGAACTTACCTTTTTCCGCAATATTAGCGGTGCAGTTTACTCCAGCGTCAGCAATCGTATTGATCAATGTAGTGCTACTGCTTTGCATAAGACTGCTCTTGCCGTTTCCGGTCTTGCCATCAGCAGAAGCATTTCCACCGGTAAGGGAATATGAACTTCCGAAAGTAATACTTGTCGGTATATTAGGACCGACCCCACCATTAGCAAATAAAGAATTAGTAACATGGTTTTTAAATGTCTGAATGTAGTTGTCGTTGTTGGTGGAAATCACGGTATTCCCACTTGTGATTTTATTTGTCGTGGCAACGCTGCTTAAAATGGGGGTTATTCCATCACTTTGCATAAGGTAAGCATAGTAAACAGTATTCGAGTCTAAACCGGTTACCGTTGCGGTGCCATTAACATCCATAGTAAACGGTGAGTTCTTGATTTTTGTTGTACCTACAGAATCAGTGTAAATACCGACTTTTCGACCGACGCCACCCGGCGATACGGAAATATTTAAATCAAATTTTGTTGAGGAGTCACTTAAGACTGCTGGTGTGAGTTTAAGCTGTCCGCCACCTATAAAGGAATTCGCTGCAACATTGCCTTCCACCTCGGAGCTTGCCAGCGTAAAATGCTGCGCAAACACAGCAAAATTACGCGCTATTCCCAATCCATCTGCAATAGCATCGGCTGTAATTGTGTTTGTGGCTAAGTTCGCAGCTAAGGCGGTTATAACGAATGTTGAAAAGCTTTTGGTCACAAATTCTACCGTGTCAGCGTCAGCAGTTTTGGAACCGGCATCCGAACTTGTTGCCGAGCTTACTTCGGAATTTATTGCCGAACCGGCTTGCGAAGACTCTTCGGCTTTGGTTTCTGTCGCTGCGTCCTTGCCAACATCCGCTACGTCCACCGTTTTGGTCACATCTTCAACCTTGGTCTCTGTGCCGGTTTCCTTAAGGTGCAATACCTTGATTTCATCGGTTGCTTTCTTGATATTTTCATTGAAAAGCGGATGATTATATTGAATCGTTACGGTAACGGTTCCATTTTCAGGCTCATACTTCGTTCCATTTACCATGAAGTAAATATCGTATGCTAAAAATCCGGTTACCGTCTGGTTATCGGCTTGCACATTTTCATTTATCTGGGCTTTGACCTCGCTATACTTTCCACTGTCTTTCCCTTCGGTAATCGGAGTAACCTGAAGCTCTGTATAATCCGGAACCTCTGACAGATCGGAAAAAACCGCCTTTACGGTAATATCATCGTTTTTATATATAAAATCAGCTTTACCCGCTCCCTGACTATCGGTCACGCACTCACTGCCGCCCTCGTCTGCGGCATCACTATCTGAATACCGGGAGTCGCTGACAGAAGCATTCTGCTTAATGGTTTCCGCAAGCGGCAGTACGATCAGAGACATCAACACAGCTATCGCCATAAGCACGCACAAGAATTGGCCTTCGACCTTTCTCTTCTGTGTTTTCATTCTGTCATCTCCCCCTTCTCGTAATTTCTAGTGTTATCAGTCGGTCAGTTTCTTTATTTCAAAAACCACTTTGCCCATTAAGCTTTTAACATCTATCGTACCCAAATTACGTGAATCCAGCGCAACCTCGCGATTATCTCCCAAAACAAAAACGCAGCCGTTTGGCACGGTAAGCGGAAATTTTACACTACTGCCGTCTCTCGGATACGTTTTCCCTTTTATTGTGTCATCCTGTTCGATATTGCCGTTAATCAGGAGCGTACCGGCCTTATCGTCAATGTCGACCTTGTCACCCGCTACGGCAACTACCCGTTTAATCAAAAGATCATTCTTGCCCGACGGCTTAAAGAGTATGATATCATTTTTCTTATATGTACCGCTAAGCCGATAAAATAAAGCGATGCTTCCGTTCGTCAGGTTTGGCTTCATAGAATCTCCCTGCACAACGGCAATTCCGGCTATTACGCTAAACAGAATGAATACGACTACCGCCGTTATAATAAGATCGCGGCATAAGCGGATTCTGCTCTTTTTCCTGCACTCTTTTAGGATACGTTTTTCAAATAAACTTTGGAGTTCTTTTTCCTCGGGCTCAATCGTCTTATTATCAGCTGCCATGCTTACTGACACTCCTTGTGATCATCCGAACCAAGCGGCTAGTTTCGTCGTTGAAAGCGATCGGGAGTTCTCCGATTTCGGCTTCCTCGCTTGTTTCGCCCCCGCTGAACTCCTGCTCAAGGCCGCCTTTCTGCAAAGCGTTAACTTCTGTAAGCATTTCTGTCAAGATGGAACGTACATTTTCCATAGAGCTGCCGAACCGTTGCTTGACATCTGTGATTTTCGAGAGAACCAACTCTTTCTGCTGCCTCTGGAAGAGACACTCCTGGCTGATGCTCTCATATTTTTCATTTGCCTCGGCTATAATCTCTTCCGCCGTGGTCTTCGCCTCTTCGACAACCTTATCCCTGCTCGCGTTGATGGCATTGACGGCCTGAGTAAGCGCATTAAAACTTAAATCATATTTTTTCTGGCTCTTTTGTCCTTCTGCAAGTTGATATTTCAACAGTTGTATATCCTTCTTTGCCTGCTCAAGCTCTTCAGCAGTCGTCTTACCCTCTGTCTCAAGCCGCTCTTTCTCCGCTTTGAGCTGGACGATCTCTTTTTGATACATAGAAGATAATTCCTGCATTGAAGTATATACCGCTTCTTTGTCAAAACCGCCAATCGGAACCTTTTTTATATCCAACTTCTCTATATATGACTGAATCTCGCTCATATGTACCTCCATCCGACATTTTTCACACATAAAAAAACCGGCCGTAAATGTAAATTACATTTGCGGCCGGACTGTCATAACTTTATTCAAAAAGTTTTAGACTCCTAGCTTTGCGTCACCGCTCTTTCGAGTGGGTTGCCAATTATATTAAATTTTATTTCCATAATATACCATGAAGATCAAATCTTGTCAAGATGAACTGTGTAAAATAATCCAAATCATACGATTATATTTTTTTCGAACTATAGATATTTTATCACTAAAATTCAAAATAAAAAACCACACTGGTGTGAGGTTTTAGTAATTTTTTTTAATTTAGTCTGCTCCGGGTTTTAATGTGATCTTTTTTCTGAATCTGAATAGCAATAAGCGGTCAAGAAGCTTTTTCCTGACCGCTTATTTTCCACTCTATTTACTTTACCGAATTTACTATTTCAGCCGTTTTGCAAGACTCTCTGGGTTAACTGCATAAAGCAGAGCATTCTCACGGGAGATTTTGCCCTCGGAATACAGACCGTAAATATCTGTATCCATAGGTAGCATACCTTCTCCCATAGAGGAATAAATCGCGTTGTCAATTTGGTGTACTTTTGATTCCCGTATCATATTACGGATTGCGGAATTCGCAAGCATAATTTCAAAGGCGGGAATCAGTTTACCGTCCACCGTGGGAATCAACTGCTGGGAAACAACCGCTTGCAGCACCATGGAAAGCTGTACTCTGATTTGCTGCTGCTGATTCGAGGGAAACACATCAATAATACGGTCAATTGTGTTGGCAGCTCCGACGGTATGTAGAGTGGAAAGTACAAGCTGACCGGTTTCTGCCGCAGTCATTGCGGTCGTAATCGTTTCATAATCACGCATTTCTCCAAGCAGAATCACATTAGGAGCCTGCCGCAGGGCGGCACGTAAAGCCTGCACATAGCCGTCGGTATCGTGGGCAACCTCACGCTGGCTGACGATGCTCTTATCGTGCTTATGCAAATATTCAATCGGGTCTTCAATGGTGATGATGTGGCTGTTCCGCGTATGGTTAATCTTATCAATAATACAGGCCAGCGTGGTGGATTTTCCGCTTCCCGCCGAACCGGTAATGAGCACAAGGCCCTTTTTAACCAAGTTTAAATCAATCACTGCGTCCGGAATATGCAGCTCGCTCGGGTTTGGAAGGTGGAAAGCAACCACGCGTAGAACGGCAGCCATACTTCCGCGCTGGAAATAGGCATTGCAACGGAATCGGCCGAGGTTTTCCACCGAAAAGGAAAAATCATCGTCGCCTGTCAGTAAAAACGGCTGGATATCCCTGCCCGTATTCAACACATAAATCTTTTCAATATAACGTTTGGTGTCTTCCGGCCTCAACTTATAATCCCGAAGTTCTTCATGTTCAACCGGAAGGATGACATCATTGATTTTACAGGAAATAGGACAGCCCGCTATGATAAAAATATCAGAGGCTTCTTCCTCCACAGCGAGTTTTAATACCGTAACGATATCGATATCCATTCGATCACTCCATCATGCTTACTATCGCGTCTTTAAATCCCTCATTACTGCGCTTTGCTGCTGCCCTGCCACAGTTGGAACGTTTCTTCGCTGCTCGCATCAGCTGCGTTATCCTGTGTGCTAATCAGTTTTTCCTCCGTAATTTTATAGCGCTCGGCACTTGGGTAAGAATTAACCGTCAGCTTTACCTGTATCTGCCGGTTTTGATCCGCTTCAGCGGTAAAAGAACATTTAATCTCGTCGTTCCCATCCTGCGCAGCTTCCATCACGACGCCGGAAGATTTTGAGAGAAGCAGCTTACAAAAAATCTGGTAGCATATAGCGTATTTTTCGTTTTTGGAGAGGTTGCTGTTAAAAATCGGCTGGACTTCGGAACTGCTCTGATAGAGTGATTTATTTTTCAGTCCGTCACAGGTTCCCTCGTCAACCGCCTGTTTTGCATCGGATTTTGCAGTGAACAGCGCGCTGTCCAGCTGCTCCAACTTTGTCTGAGCGAGCTGATTGGCTTTGTAATAGTTTTGCACCGTTTCCGCATTCTTTGTTGAAATCTTACTGTCCGCGTTTGCGGTAACATAAGAGAGCATTCCAAATGTAGTCAAGCAGAGAACCACAAAAATCATAAGAATAGATGAACTTCCCACACTGAGATGAATATTGCTTTTTGATTTCATGTGACCCTCTCCTTCCGTTAATCAAGTCAATTATGGTTATGTATTGGTGACCCTGTTGATCTATCTATTACGGTGTTTTTGATAAATACTTGGCGGTATTCAATGTGAAGATTTGATTCTCTCCGCTTGATTTGCAGCGGGAAACTAAAATATCAGCATGAACCAAAACGCCGCTTTCTACTGCGTCTTTTGTCAGGGCAATATCAATCTTATATTGAGGGGCGCTTTGAGTTTGATTCCACTGCTTGTCATAATCAAGCAGAAAATGTTCTGTACCACCCGAACTGGTGTACTTTGCGGCCTTCAGTTCCTCCGTAAGTTCATTCAAAGAAGAGATACCTTTGATTTGCTCTGCAATATCCTGCGCTTTGATTACCGCCACACTGAGGTCACTGCTCTGCTGTGCCCGATTGTTGGCCGCAACGAAGAGCTGGAGTGTAACTGCGGCAGAAATCGAGAAAAACAGAATGACTATAATAATTTCAATAAAAAAACTGTTGATCTGATTTGAATCGCGCTTCATAGTAGGCCACCTTTCTTTCCCCGGCACTGTAATTCCTTTTCATCGGTGAGAACCGATGAACCCGGTTAATTCGGACTAAATGAAAAACATTTGAAACATTAGGAAAGAAAGAGGTTCAGCGTGAGCGTTCGTTTGTCCTTGCTGGTCGCGGACAAATTCAGCATATGATTGTTTTGCGCCATCGCAAACCCAGAAATCGTCGTTATTTTATCGCCGTCTCCGGGAGTAAATGGATTCTCTGCTTTGGTAAACAGCTCCATAAGAGAACCCTTATATTCATAAATATAAGTATGATACGCTTCGCCGTTATAAGTTGCATTGATCACCAGTGCCTGCTGACCGTTGATCGTTTGTACCGCTGTTTCCCCGCTGTCGGCAGCGTGCACCTTGTTCGCAACGTAAGAGAGTGAAGCACGTGTTTCATTGTTTGAATCCATCTGACCAACAATTCCGCGGTAACCATTTGCTCCGATCAGAACCAAAAACAGGGAGCAAATCGTAAAAAGGCAAAAAATCAAAAGCACAAAAATCGTGTCTAATGAATGCGTACTCTTGCCGTTCATCGGCTTCCCCCCCATCTTATTACGAAATCAGTCAGTAACTACGCTGAAATTCGCCTGATCGCTGTGCAATCCGAAGTATTATCCTTTTCCTTTTTCAAGGATTTCTACCGAGGGCATAATATTGGAACCCGCCATTTCGTAATGAATGACATATTTGTCGTGATTGATGACAATCCCGTAGTGGTCTTCCAAATATTTGACATTGGGTGGATAAACGCCCTCAATCGCGTAACAATTCACAATTGACTTCTGAATTGCCGAATGCATGACTTGCAGGCTTTGGCTATTGTTTGCATCGGAAGTACGACTGAACCCAAACCAAAACAAAATCAGCATGGCACAAAAAACAAGAACGGGCAGAATCAAATCCCTGTGGGTAAATTCACGTTTATAAAGATACACGCGGGCCATTCCCCCTCTTTATTACTTGGAATCATCCGATGGAGGACATAATCCCCATCAATGGGAGCATAACGGAAAGCAAAATTCCGCCGATGACAACGGATAGCACCGCAACCATGACAGGCTCGATGATGGAAACAGCTCTATTGATGGAGTCATCTACATCTTCACTGTAAATATCAGCCAAATTGTTCATTACAGTGTCAAGGCTTCCAGTCTTGGCACCCAAATAAATCATGCTAGAATAGATTCCCGGAAACATTTGCACTTGCTCCAGCGCCTTTGCAAATGATTCTCCCGAATCCACTGCTTTCCGTGACTTATTTATTTTTTCAATGATATTTTTATTGTTGATAATATCAGGAATTAACTCAAGCGCTTCACTGGTGTCATATCCGCTGGAAAGCATCATTGACATAATGGAGGCAAAACGTGCCGAAGCAATTTTGTCGGACAAACGGCGGGTAGGGCCAAAACGGGCAACAAAGCTAATCAGCCTGCGGGAACCTTTTTCCGTCTTACTGAGAATCAGTACAGTGATTAACAGCACCGCCAAAATCAGAATGACAACCAGCGCGTATTGGCCGATTGCCATCCCTACACCAATTACAACTCCGGATGTTGCAGACATATCCCCACCCATATCCAGAAAAACATCATTAAAGACAGGAAGTGCCTTAATCACCATAATAGAAACGACAACAGCCATCATCAGTACGAGTATCAGCGGATAAAGAATCGCACTTTGCACACGGCGGCGCAGCTTATCCTCCCGCGCATAGTAGAGTGACAGCGCTTCCATTACACTGTCAAGCTTGCCGGCTTTTTCCCCGATATTCACCATATTGACCATATAGTCCGGAAACGCCCCGGTTTTGCTCAGCGCGGTATAAAGAGAACTGTTCTGCTCCAGTTCATCCTTTATTTTCAGAATGAGCTCTTTTCCCTGAGCAGTTTCAATATTTTCACTGATGGCTCCGATTCCCTCCTGCAAAGGAATTGCCGCTTTTAAAATCAGAACTACCTGCGAGCAAAAAAGGGAGACATCGTTTGAAGAAAGCAGCTTGTTCTTCCCTTGCTTCCCCTTGGTGTTTTTATTCATAGCCAATCCTCCATACCCGTACGAACGCAATCTAATTTTCAATATATATCCAAAGTCAATCACAATTGCTGAAGCCATGAAAGCAAAAGCTTTAAACCGAAATTGACTTAAATGAATGATTCACCTGCAAAATACTGTTAATAATATTTTTCCGCCGTGTAGCTGCTGACGGTTTGACCGGCTGCGCCGAAAGTGGAATCATAGCGCTTCCACCCGTCCAAATAAACTTCATTCCATGCGTGGTAGCCGACACTTGCAGTTCCTATGACGAGTTTGGTAGGAATGCCCTGCGAACGGCACATAGCTGCCATCAAAGCGGAATAATCAAAACAAATTCCTTTTTTAGAGGAAAGCGTGCTGTCCACATTGGGCAGATAGCCTGATTGTACGCTGCTTGCCTTGGCGTAATCGTACTTTACCGTTGCAGTAATAAATTTGTAAATAGCGGCGACCTTTGCGGCATTGTTTGCCGATGCTGCACAAAGGCTTTTCGCTTTGGTGACCGCAGCAGAGGCACGCGAATAATTCACATACTGATTCGGGTAAAGGTTACAGCCCGAACCACTGACGGCAGCACTTATCTCTGTTGAACATAACTCAGCATAATTACTGCCTGTAACATTCTCCATGAAGCGAATCCGGTAGGAGCCGCTTCCGCTCTGCAAGGGCAGGGTGGTATAAACGTCGTTACCGTCAATATTATACTGATAATAAGAGGAACCGCCGTTGAAATAAACTAACACCTTGATTTTTGCCGTGCCACCGTATTTCACCATTATGTAACCCTGTGAGGCATTGCTGTAATCCACCGTTGCGCCCTGCTGAGAAAACACCGCATTGCCGGAAGCTTCCGGAATCTTCGCCGTGACCGGCGGCATCGGCTTCTGTGCCGCCGTGCTCTTTGGCGCGGCCATTGGCGGCAGAGAAGAGTTCAAAAGAACCGTGCTGCTTTTAGAAGACGCCAAGATTCGGGAAACAGCACTCTGCTCCGAAGAAGAAGCCTCACTGGATTCACCGCTGGACTCCATGCCCGAAGCTTCCGATGCTTCGGAGGAAGCAGCATTCGCGGAACTTGTCGAGAAAGTGCTCGAAGCAGCCGAAGCGCTTGAAGCAGCGGAACTTACAGTAGAGACAGGCGATGGAGCTGATTGCGCAGGCGGGCTTTGAGCGGACGAGCACGCGGGGAGTAAAAGAAGAAGCGGCAGCAAAACCGACAGTATTTTGTTTTTGCTCATTGGCTCCCCTCCCATGCTTGGCAGCATTCCTATTTTATCGTGTCAAGCGCGTTTTCCGTTTATGCCCGGCCGTATATAACACACCTTTCATCATATTAATTGATTACAATATTATATTACAATATTTGCCATAATGTCAAGCTGCCAGCGCTTTGTATCAAAGCTTCCGATACGGTGCCGGCTTTAGAATTGTATCAGAAATATTCCTTGCAAATGTTACCGAAAAGGAGCCCAATTGCCGCCCTAATCCGAAAACAGACAAAATCTGTTGCCGCCGTCTTTCTTCGCATGATACATCGCTTTATCTGCCTTTTCTAAAACTTCAATTACTGTTTTTTCATCTGTTTTTTTAACGATACCGATGCTTAAACTAATCTTGGCAGAAACATTCTCAATATTTAAGTGATGGAGCGAATTTAGTATTTTCCGTGCAATTGCCTGTGTTTCATCAATCGTAGTGCCCGATAAAATAGCAACAAATTCATCACCGCCGTATCTGCCCGCAATATCCGCCTCTCGTATCCCAGCGGATATTTTCAGAGCGACTTGATTTAATACCTTATCCCCAAAATTATGACCATAATAGTCATTATAGAATTTAAACTTATCAATATCCATCATCATAAGTATAAAAGTTGTTTCTTCCTGCCTCGCCTTATGAAACTCAGCATCCAATAAGTATTCTAAATAATTGCGGTTATTGAGTCCTGTCAATTTATCCATATGAGCCATTTCGGTTAATTTCTTACCTTCAACCTTTTCAGTTACGTCCATACAGCCCCCAATGTATCCTACAAGATCACCGCGTGCATCAAAAAATGGAACTCCTCTGTCATTAATCCATCTCCATTCTTTGTCATAGCGTGCCAGCCGATATTCCATTTCAAACAGTTCATGTTTATGAAATGATTCTAAATATGTTTTGATACAAAAATCCATATCATCGGGATGTACGCCTACCAGCCAGCCATCACCAATTTCTTGATCTAGCCTTCTGCCAGTAAATTTTAGCCATGTTTCATTAAAATAATTACATTTAGCATCTATTCCAGAGCGCCAAATCATGTTAGGAGAAGACTCAACAATTGCTTGATATTCAGAAAAGCTCAGATTCATATTTCATCCTCCTTGTTTTACGATTCTTCTCTGTTCGACAGCAGACGCACCTCATTAATTTTTTAATGCCCAATTCACAAAATATCCTGTTCTCTGAACAGGCTTGAAACGGCTTCGTCATAATCGGATAATCTTTCTGCTTTTTTTATTCTCTTTAGATATTTTTCATTATTCGAAAACATCGAAATCATATAAAGCCATAGCTCTTTCATTTTATATAATACATTTTTCTCTCCGAAGAATATCTCTTTATAATCATGATAGATTCTATTATGAAACTCTCTCAGTAATTTTTTTTCGAGTTTCGTGTGATTTAAAATATCACTGATCAGTCCGGGATTAGCTATCAGTCCCCTGCCAAGCATGAACGTATCCACGCCGGGGAACCCATCCGAAAACTTCCTGTAATCCTCGGCTGTGAAAATATCTCCATTATAGCAAACGGGATTTTTACTCAAAGTCAGGGCTTCCTTAAAGACTTTCAGATTAGGCGTATTTTTATAAAAATCCTTTTGAATTCTGGGATGAATAATAAGTTCTTCCATGGGATATTTATTAAATATCTCAATCAATTCATAAAATTCTTCAGGCTGGTCTTTTCCAATTCTGGTTTTTACTGATATTTTTGTTATGGATTGAGAAAAGACTTCATCTAAAAACATATCCAGTTCTTCTCTTTTTGAAAGAAACCCGGACCCTCTATATTTTGAAACTACCGTTCCGGAAGGACATCCCAAATTAAAATTGATCTCATCATATCCCATCATCTTTATTTTCTTTGAAGTATGAATGAAATCTTTTGCATTATTGGTCAGTAGTTGTGGAACCAAAACGATTCCTTGGTTATGTTCAGGCAGAATATCATTTAATTCCCGGGTTTTAAAACTGTCGCTTTGATTTGCGACAATAAAAGGGGAAAAGTATTTATCAATACCATGATTAAAGAAAGTATGATGGGCGTTTCTATAAATGTACCCGGTCAAACCTTCCATCGGTGCGAAATAAAAGTTCATATGTCTTGTAGCCCCAATCTAATTGCCAGACAGGCAGTCAGACTGACTCCACATGCCTTGCAACGGTAAATTTCTTAGGAAGTTCTTTAGAATGATTCTATGATTTATCTGCCCTGGATTCGGCCAATACCTGAAGTTTATGAATTGTTTTCCAATTGCGGACAGTACACGGCACGTCCAACTTCTGAAAACTGTTTGCAAGCTTTGAATTTCGAATGCTATGGCGCAGTAAAAGATAAATCTCTCTATTTATAATCTTGTATGCATCATTCTCGCTTTGGTAATTATTCAAGTACTTCATTTTTTCTTGAGTAGGAGCTTTCAACAGCAGATTGACATAGAGGCTTTCCCCTTCCGAATTTAATGACTCTGTGTTCGCGATCTCTTCTTCGGAAAACGGACAATTCAGGATAAGCTGCTCTAACTCAGCAGCTGTCCTCAAAACGACGATGGCTGAGAATCCAAATTTCTCTTCAATCTCATGCTCTATTTTCATTCGCAGGGTATCTTCATTTTCATTTGATTCAAAGATAACATTACCGCTCTGAATATATGTTTCAACACGTATCAGTCCAATTGACTCAAATACTGTCTTTAAATCTGCCATCTTAATCCTGTTTTTTCCACCTACATTAATCCCACGCAGCAATGCGATAAAAACAGTCATATTCTCAACTCCACCTATCATTTTCAAGCAAGCATTTTGTAAACCGTAAGATTTCCTGATTTTCTGCCCCACAAAAGAGCAATTCCGTTTCTAATTTGGATACGCATTAATTGTGCTGCTGTTCAATTTAAATTTATCCTTCATATCTTTCCCATTCATAAAGCTCAAGATTCCGTGAAAGCTGGCTTCGTTTATTGGATTGCAGTCCTGAAAAAATAGAATTATGAAAAACAAAAATATAACCCTAATTTTAATAAAAGTCAACCAGATTAGTGATATATTTGTAATTCGCCAAAAATTAAAAGTTACTTTCTATAATAATTTTCCCTTAACAGGGAAATTAATGACCCTTTTCTTATGGTATATGAAAAATCTTTAGAATTAAAAATTAAGGAAGGGCGAATTTATGAAAGAATTTACTGCCGTCGGACATTATGTTAATGTTGGGGAATTAAAAAAGCTATTATCCTATCAGGGCAACTCAAATTGTGAAATCGTTTGTTTTTCAATTGACCGATATTGTGAAAATGTTGATTTATCACTATGCAACTGCACGATTAAAACAAGTAACAGCGCTGGAAAATCGGATGTGATCCTGCCGGAAATCCAGATTTCCGAGGATGGAATTAAGGTGTTTTGGAGTGTTTCCTCTGCTTCTACATCAGTCGCCGGCAAACTGCTGGCACAAATTCAGTTTGAAAAGGTATTTGACGATAATACAAAAAATATTGTTTGGCAGAGTAATATCATGGAGTTCCAAGTCCAGGAAAGCCTCCATTCGGCTGATGAGGTGTACGATCAGGAACCCAGTCTGTTCCAACAGTGGGAAGAAAAGGTCAATACTGCCTACTCCGGTGTAGCCACAAGCGTAGATCATGTACAAACATTAGAAAGTCAGGTGCAAACTGCCGCCGATAAAATAGCAGCACAAGAACAAAACATTTTGCAGATTCAGACACAGGTAGCTCAAAAGGAGCAAGACTCTCAAAGCAATGCACAGAATGCGCAAACTTCGGCAAGTACCGCGCAAGAATTTTCAATTCAGGCAAAAACAAGCGAAATAAACGCGCTCACTGCTGAAAATCTTTCCAAGGGATATTCTAATGCTGCAAACACTTACTCTGAAGCCGCGGCGGCCAGCACACTGACTGCACAGCAACAGGCAGCATCGGCAAAAACGGATGCCGACCGCGCACAGCAAACGGTAGACGGCTTCACTGGATATACAAAACAGGAAACAAGCACCTATTTCGCCAATGCGTTTATCGGGGAAGCGGCGGGACGATCGATTATACTGGATGATGTTCAGCCCGATGCGGATTTTCATTCGCTGATTGTCAGCAGCCAAACTGTCGAAGTTGGCAGTGGGAGTAAGTCGCCTGCCAATCCGTACGCCCTCAGCGGCACAGCACAAATTACCGTATCGGATGGGATAACGTCCGCTGCTTATGCCCTGCCTAAAGCCCTCTTCAGCCTTCCGGACGGGACGTGCGACAGTTATGATACCATGAGCGGGGTATTGACGCAGCAAACAGGGAGATTGTCGTTGAACGGAAGTGAAACATGGTTGCGGAGTACGACAATGCCAGATCTCGCAAACACTACAGCGTTCAGAGCTACGGCATCTTCGAGTACGCAATCGGAATCATCAATATCGGTAAACAGCGATAAGTTTGCTCCAGTTATAAGATACAGCAATACTTCACCCAGCATTGTGACTTCTAATATTGAGTGTGCGGCAGGTGGAAATGGATATATTGCAATACGGATTAATAAATCCCGTCTTACGGGATGGTCGGACACATGGACGGATGCTCAAAAAATAGCCGCCTTTAAAACATGGCTTGCTTCCAACCCTGTGACCGTACTGTACAAACTGTCTGCGCAAAGCACAACACAATACACGAAATCAGCCATAAAGCCTTTTGATCCATATACGAGCATTGCGGCAGCGAGCGGTACCATCACCGTGTTGTATAACCGCGATATCAATATGTTCTTGAAAAAACTGACCGATGCGGTAAAAGAGCTTGGCGGATCTGTAAACTGAATTTTCAAAGCGGGTTGGAATTTATTCCTGCCCGCTTTTCTGCGGCTTTAAATATAATTTTCCGACTTCCTTGACCGCCTTAATTTTATCCCTGACAGTCCATAAATAGATAGTATAGGCGAGCAAATAAATTAAAAATCCAAATACCGGACTGAGAAACCATGTGCTTGAAACAAATATCACCACAAGGATGACCTCCTGCCCAAGGCTGCTCACTACATGAATTCCCATAATTTTTGATAAATACAAATCAGCACCCATACCGCGAAACGCAACCGAAACGGACATGGAAATGACAACCGCCAACAGGCTGTGAAACAGGAATCCACTGGTAAGGCACAAAGCCAAACTGACCGCGCAGCCCATTAGATTTATAGCCAGCAAGATTCTCTCCTTTCGCAATACCTTCAGATAAGTGCTGCAAAGCATCTGCATTTTTCCGTCGAAGGTGCAGATTGGAAGGAGAAGTGCAAGATATTGCAGGCTTTCACGATACTGCGGAAGCCAAAGCCCCAACACATATTTCATTGGCAAATAGGCAAGGAATAAACCCTCCAGTACAATGCTAAGAAAGTCGCGTCCCACTTTATAAATCTGCCGGAGTTTTTCATGGTCGATCTGCCGCAGGACGGGGAACAACACCATGCTGATTTGGCCGATGAAAAGGAGGAAATAGCTGGCCAGTGAAAGGGAGAAGGATAATTTTCCGAAAGCTTCAATTCCCCAAAGTCCATCAACCACAAAACGTCCAATTCCTAAAATCAGTGCATCCGCAAAATAGGAAAACATCAGGCTAATTCCTACCGCCATGTTTCTACCCATCTCAAGAATTACATTTTGTGATCGCATCCATGGAGAAAAGACGATTTTTCTGCCGATATAAAAGCAATAAATCAACGAAATAATTTTGCCGGCTAAAAGAAGCAATACAAATATTTGGAAATGCTGTGCTTTGCTTATCAACAAGGCCAGCACAAAAACAAGAAATGATATTTTGTCAATTATAACAGACATGGAATAAATCTTTGTACGATTGACAGCTTGATAAATACAGCCAAGAAAGTCGATCGCATTGCAAATCACCATTTGTGCAGCAACACAGCACATGACAAATTTTCGTTTCGGATCAACTTCAAAAACACTTGCGTAAACAGCGAACAATAACGCGAACACCATTTGCACGACGATTGACGCCCTCAGTTGATTTCCTAACGGCGAATATTCCAGTTCCTGATATTTTTTTCCGCCGAGCTGCAAATAAATTCCGCTATTCAGTCCCAGAGTAAGTGCACCGGTATAGTTTGTATAGAATAAAAAAAGCTGCCAGTAGCCAAATTCTTTTACGCCCAACAGTTTGGGAACAATAAATGACATTACTAAGCTAAGCAGCAAAGAAATCCCCTGTGCGAGGAAAGCATAGATTATGTTTGTCAGAAACTGGCGCGCTTTCTTATGAATGATGGGTATCATAAATTCTTGTTACCTTTTCCATGAATTAAAATTTCCGATCTTCTTTGCGGGATTCCCCCCGTAAATGCAGTTAGGCTCCTCCAACTGTTTGGTTAAAACACTCTGCGCTGCAATAACACAGTTTTCGGGAATCGTAACCCCCTTTAAACAAAGAGCCCTACAGCCTATCCAGCAATTATTTCCAATCTCAATTTGCCCATCAGGGTTCAAAATTTCTCCATCACCGTCATAAATTCTGTGGCTGTCGGAATCCATGAAAATACAGTTCCAAGATACCAAGCACCCATCTCCGAAGGAAATTCGATTGTAGCAATCAATCTCGGAATCGGCTGTAATACAAAAATCATTTCCAAAGGTCAGGTGTCCTTTTTCGCCAATGAAAAGTCTGGTACCAAAGCCCAGATGAGCCGACCCCTTAAATTCGATAATGCCATTATTATTCCAAACGGACCTGGTCTTAATTTCATCTCCCGAATTCGTGCCGCCAAAACCGATACGAACCATTCCCCTGCAAATTTTTGTAGAGGTAAGGATCACTTTTCCCTGCATTTTTTTGCAGTATACTTTTGAGGAAATGAAAAAAGGAAGTTTCACAGCATCCGAAAAGGGAAGATATTTAAAATTGAAATATAGTGTTTTGGGCAAAGAACGAAATATTTTTAAAACTTTTCTTGCCATAATTATTTTGTCCTTTTCTTTTCTGAATGAGCAATTCCTCTATAACCCGGCTTTTATAGAACCGGCGCTTTTTCCCATTCTGTTCCGTGTGTTATTTTTGCACTCTTTTGTTCGATACACTTTGATAAACTTTGGCATAAGCGAGAAGCCATACATGCTGAAAACCATCAAAAAAAAGTAGTCCCAGGCAATTGATAAATTGTACATTATGGGGCTGATGGCAAAAGCCAAGCTTAGAAAGATGGAGGCGTACTGGCAAAACATATCCTTTTGTTTTTCAATTTCCAGATTTAATTTAATTGATAAATAAACCGCAAGCCCCGACAAAAGGGGGGCAAATACCGCTGTCACATAATAGGCCCCCTGTCCAACCATTGGAATAATCAGATAATTAGTTCTCAGATTGCTGTTTTGGTAGAAGGTTTGGTTAAAGAGGTCACGGGAAGTGGGAAGGTTCGAAAAAAAGTGCCCAAACAGTGGAATGCTGTTTCCTAAATCTGATATCCAAACGACTGGTGAAGCTATTTTGTGAATCGTTAGCGCCACAGCGACTCCCTCGGGGCCGGAAAAATAATTCTGCAATACATTCGATAGATCACTGTAAAAATTTTGACTTAAGCTTAATTTTGTTTTTAAATACAAACCGGCGCCCATCCCGAATATAAAAACCAAGATAGAGAAAGGAGCCAACTTTTTTATTTGTTTTGAATAAAAATAATAAATGATTATAAACTCAGTAATTGCGATTAAAAAAGATAATGCTTTCTCATCTGTAACCATGCAGCAGGAAAGAACAATCATGCATAGGGAAAGAAAAATAGCCATCCCATTCTTTCCACTGTGAACAGAATGCTGATAGAGGCTGTGAATTATGTATAAAGGAATTACCTGCCTTAAGATATCGACCAAAAGATAATATGGCCAAAGTATTATTCCAGGGATTAAAATCCTTCGTTGCACAGAATCATTGTAATACATCGCCTGATTTTCAGGAGATAAAGTTGAAATAGGAGCCAGATAACTCCGCAGTAACGGATATTTTATGAATAGAAACAGAGCTGCGATTGCCATAATCGAAATCACAAATTTTATTAAAGACATATCTGCTTCGTTTTTATATTGCAATTTTTTTATTTTAGCACCTGAAAAATCTGAGATCTGACGAACGGCGAAGAAAATAACGACCATAACAAAA
>WSSedL1CaDRAFT_10000835_pt1 | contig 20213 bp, 22 predicted proteins | sample WetSurSL1Cattail_FD_9464 | JGI IMG/M metagenome (IMG submission 9464)
AATCGAAATGACGAAAATAAGATTTAGTTTCTATGTCTCCGTGCCTCCTGTGGCCAATAATGATTTTTGCCACAGAGGCACGGAGACATAGAGAAAGACTGCAGGGCTTGAAGCTGAAATTGTTTTCTAGATAGCACCTATGGTAACAAAGTTCATTTTTCGCTCTTGAAGAATATTTTTCAGAAAAGATATAATGACAACAATAATTTGATTTGATAAAGAAAAGGAGACTGGCAAATGAGCGATAGGGTTTTCAATTTTAATCCCGGACCGGCGACATTGCCGTTACCCGTTATTTCGGAAGCGCAACGGGAGTTACATAACTTTAAAAATACCGGCATGTCTATCCTAGAGGTTAGCCATCGCGCTAAGGAATACGAAGAAGTTCAAACCGAGACCGAAAATTTATTGAAAGAGTTGTTGGGCGCTCCCAGTGATTATCGGGTATTGTTTATGGGCGGCGGCGCCAGTTCCCAGTTTGCTTTTATCCCGTTAAACTTTTTAACCCCGGGAGCGCAGGCCGATTACATTTTGTCCGGCAGTTTTGCACAGAAGGCTTACGAGGAGGCTTCCCGGATCGGCAAGGTGAACATTGCCGCCACTACCAAAGGGACAAATTATGATCGGGTGCCTGCTTTGGATGAGATTAAACTGAGTGCGAATCCGGCTTATGTGCATCTGACTTCGAATAATACGATTTACGGTACTCAGTGGCAGAAGTTTCCTGAGTTCAACGATACTCCGTTAGTTGCCGATATGTCCAGTGATATTTTGGCCCGGCCGATTGACGCTTCCAAGTTTGACCTGATTTATGCCGGCGCCCAGAAGAACTTGGGTCCGGCCGGAGTGACTGTTGTGTTATTAAACCCGGAGTTGCTGGCTAAAGCCAATACGAATTTGCCGGTGATCTTCCAATACGGTACTTTTGTAAAGAATAATTCTTTATATAATACCCCGCCGACTTTCGCGATCTATATTATCAACCTAGTCTTGAAATGGCTTAAGAATAACGGGGGTGTACCGGCTATCGCCGAGCGGAACAAAGAAAAAGCGGGTTTAATCTATAAGACTATCGATAATAGCGACGGTTTCTATAAAGGGCATGCCCAAAAAGACAGCCGTTCATTGATGAATATCACCTTCCGGTTACCCAGTGAAGAATTGGAGACTGCTTTCGCCGGCGAGGCTAAGAAAGCCGGTTTGGTGGGTTTGAAAGGTCACCGTTCGGTGGGCGGGATGAGGGCCTCGATATACAATGCCATGCCGGTTGAAGGTTGCAAAACATTGGCTGAGTTTATGAAGGATTTTCAGAAGAAGAACGGCTAAAACAGGCACTCATTTGTTATTTCGTTCGTAAAGATAACGCGGGGATTGTCTACGACAATCCCCGCGTTATCTTATCCTAAGTTGCTTTCAATAAAATGTCTTTGCAATATAGGAGAATACAATAATGAAAATTTTCGACCTCCCTTTTACGAGCATTGACTGGAGTACGATTGTTGCGACTGAACATACCGGAATTAATGGTTTCGCATATTGGCGCACCTTTGAGATGGGAAACATTCGGGTAAGAATGGTTGAATATTCTCCGGGTTATCTTGCCGATCATTGGTGCAGTAAAGGCCATGTGCTTTTGGTCTTGGAGGGAGAATTGACTGCCGAACTTCAGGATGGCAGGAAATATACGCTTACATCGGGAATGAGTTATCAAGTGGCCGATGATATGAATCCCCATCGTTCGTTTACTGAAAAAGGGGCCAAATTATTTATTGTAGATTAAGGAGTAATACGCTATGGCACTACCTAAGCATTACAAACTAATCGCTTGTGAAATTATGTTTCGGGAGATCTGTTACTGTGCTGCCAAGTCCCGCAACATTGTCGATATTCAATTTATGCCCAAAGGGCTGCATGATCTCGGTGAGACTAAGATGAAGGCGGAGTTGCAGAGCGTGATTGGTCAAGTCGACACTACGAAGTACGATGCGATTTTATTGGGCTATGGTCTTTGCAACAACGGAATTCGTGGTCTGCACGCCGGACTGACGATGGTCATTCCACGGGCCCATGACTGTATTACCTTACTGGTTGGTTCCAAAGAAAAATATATTGATTATTTTGAGAAAAATCCCGGTACTTTTTTTAAATCACCGGGTTGGGTTGAACGGGATGTCAGTCCCAATGATTCGGAACAAAGTGTCACTTCTCAGCTCGGGATGAATAAAACCTATCAGGAGTATTTGGAGAAATATGGTGAAGAGAATGCCAGGTATTTAATGGAGGCTTTGGGGGATTGGTTGAAAAATTATAAAAAATTGACTTATATTGATACTCAAATCGGAGATTTCTCGGAATATAAGGAACTAACCCGCAGCCAGGCAAAGGAAAAAGGATGGGAATATGAAGAATTAGCGGGTAACGTGAATATACTAGCCCGATTATTAAATGGGGAATGGGATGACAGGGATTTCTTAGTGCTGCCTCCCCATAAACAAATCCAGGCGGTCTATGATCGGGAGGAAATTATCAAGTATGAATAGAGAATTCAAACAAATATTCTCAGCCTATCCGTATCAAAATAATAACGGATTGACAGGTATTCGATACTGTCCATATTGCGGCTGTAAATATGAACTTCGCCAGGAATCCGGTAGGATGCGACCGGTCTGCCTGAAATGCGGGAAAACCTATTATAAAAATCCCAGTCCGGGAGTAGCGGTTTTAATTGTAGAGGACCAGCAGGTGCTACTCTGTAAACGGGCGCCGGGAAATTTCCAGAGCGGCAAATGGTGTTTACCCTGTGGGTTTATTGAGTATGAAGAAGACTTTTTGACTGCCGCCCGTCGGGAAGTCAAAGAAGAGACCGGACTGGAAGTGACGCTTAAAGCGATCATTAATGTGGCGAGTAATTTTCTTTCACCCGAGGTCCACTCCCTGGTAACAGTCTTTACAGCCGACATAACCGGCGGCAATCTCCTCGCCGGAGACGATATTGAAGAATTGGGGTGGTCCCCAATTACGGGACCGCTACCGGAAATGGCATTTGAGGCGGATATCATGATTATTCGGCAGTTTTATGAAAAGAGGCCGCTAGGCATTTCGGTTGAATAATTGCTATTTACTTCGCTTGACTTCCAGGATCACAACATCCGATTGCGGTACATTGCGATAGATACCGACAGTGGTGGTTGGGACCTTGGCGATCTTGTCCACTACGTCCATACCCTTGACCACTTTGCCGAATACACAATACCCATAATTGGCGGCAACATCGTCTTTATGGTTTAAATAGGCGTTATCGACTAAATTAATGTAAAACTGGGAAGAGGCGCTGTTAATCGACTGATTACGCGCCATTGCGATGGTCCCCCGCAGATTGGCAAGACCGTTACCGGCTTCATTTTTGATCGGGGGTTGGGTTGCTTTTTCAACCATGCCTTTGCCCAATCCGCCGCCCTGAATCATGAACCCCGGGATTACCCGGTGAAATATCGTATTGTTATAGAAATTGTTATCAATGTATTGAACAAAGTTATTGACCGTGATCGGCGCTTTGGCGGAGTAAAGTTCGATCTCGATAGTACCGATCGAAGTGACCATGGTGACTCGGATGTTTTTGGTCAAATCGAGCGGAGGGGTATTGATCGCGGTTTCAGCATTAGCAAAAGATATCGCGAGGAGCAAAATGGTGGCTATCGCATAACAAGTGACCGACCAGCGTTTTTTTCTGGAAGCAAGATTGAAATAGTTCATCGTTATCCCTTCGGTTATCCCCGGTTATCAACCGTTATTTTTATTTTTCAAGTCGCCATAAATGTACCATAGCTTATTTGGGGTGTCAATAATTGAATCGAGTAAAAGAATAATTCACTTAATCAATTTCGCAAAAGGGCCGATATAGTAATTAAGAANTTATAGCGATNAACATGATCAAGGATTGATCAAATAATTTCAAAGGAGTGAAGTTTGATGGAACAGCAAGTGATTATCAATGTTGCTGGAAGAATCGGTCAGATCATTGCTAGCATGGCCTATGACGGGGAATTGCTTTACCAATTTATCCGGGAGGCTTTAAATTCCAAAAGAACAGTAACCCTTGATTTTGAGGATATCGACTTGGTTTCATTCTCTTTTCTTAATGCTTGTATCGGCCGGTTATATAACCAATACGACCAACAATTTCTGGCTGAAAATTTACGAATTGAGAATCTGAATCCAGTCGGCGAGGCTGCTTTAAAACGGATGCAACTTGGTCATTCATAAGTGGATGCGGTTGTCCGAGAAACACTTTAAAACTAAAAAATATACAATATTGGCATTTCCGAATGAAGAAATTGCATATATTGTATATTTCCTATTTTAGGGCTTACTATGGCATATCCTTTATAGCATTTAAATCAAATCAATTTAAGATAATACTTGGCCAAATATTCCGCTGTTTGGAGCGCGCCTTTGGCGGCGCCCAATTTTGTGTTGTGGGCGAGACAAACATATTTAATGCCGTTCGCAAAGAGTGGGTCTTTACGAATCCGGCCAACCGTAACAGTCATGCCACCGCCTCTTTCCCGATCAACCCGGGGCTGCGGCCGAAAGGGATCATCGGTTACTTCAATCAGATGTTTGGGTGAGCTCGGTAAAGCTAAAGCGCAAAATTCCCGGCCGAAGTCCTTCATCACTTCTTTGACTTCATCCGGAGTACAGGGCTTTTCAGTTTGGACGAAAGCGCTGACCAGATGACCATCGAGTACCGGGACCCGGGTACAAGTAGCGGAAATTCCAAAGGGCGCTGCAACAATAGCGTCACCCACAAATTTTCCTAGAATTTTTTGGGGCTCGGTTTCTACCTTGGGTTCTTCACCGGGAATATAGGGAACTACATTTTCGGTCATATCCATGGCGGATAATCCCGGAGTACGTCCCGCTCCCGACATGGCTTGCTGGGAAACCATAATTACTTGTTTGACACCATATTTATCTAAAACCGGTTTTAATGAAACCACTAAACCGGAAATAGTACAATTGGATTTTGGGGCGATGAAACCTTTCCAATCGCGCTTTTTACGTTGAATATCCAACAATTGGGCTTGTTCCATATTCACTCCGCCAATCAGGATCGGAGTGTCCTCTTCATAACGAAATGCCGATGCCGTACTGATTACCGGAGTGGTTTTAGCGTATTTCGGTTCCAGCTCTTTGGCAGCCGAGGTATCGACAGTTGAAAAGATCATATCCACAGTAGTAGGATCAAATAGAGCGGCGTCTTCAACCACCATCTCGGCAATTTCCTCCGGCATGTCCTCGGGACACCACCATTTGGAAGCGCCGTTGGCATCCTTTAAGGCATCGCGATATTTCTTGCCGGCAGAACGTTCCGATGCTGCCAGTTTAGTAATTTTAAACCAGGGATGATTAATTAAACTGACAATTGCTTGCTGACCGACGATACCGGTGGCGCCAACTAGGGCTATTTTTATCATTGTCAAACCCCCAATCAAATCTAAAAATTATTAATGATTATACACTTTACCGGGGCTAAAATAAAGAGCGAATTGCAGTTTTCGCTAAAAATTTACAAACTCTTGTAAGCGTAAAGCGATTTTCCACGGAAACGGCGATTCAGCCCTATTCTAAAGTTGTGAGTCATTTTTACCGATATATCATTAATATCTGGATTAATAAAAAATGGAGCGATGGGTTTGAGTAAAATACGACTATTGCTAGGTATTATTACTGCTGTAACGGCACTGCTCATCAGTATTCCACCTATTCAAGGGGCTGAAAATCAACTGGCAAGCAGTGTAACTACTTTGGCCGGGACTATAACCAGACAGTTTGGGGTAACTGAAGCGACGGTCGCGGCAGTTGACGGTGATAATATCTATCTAAATGTAGGGAAAAAACAATATATCAAAGCAGGAACTTTGTATGAAATTATTGCTGAAGGCCGCCCCTTTAATGACCCGGCAAAACGCAACAAATTGGGACTTTTGGAATCCCATGTGGCTGATATCAAAATTATCGCAGTCAGGAACGGTTATGCCATCGGGCAAATGGTCAATCAATTGCCGGATATCACCCCGATCCCGATTAAGGCAGGACAAAAAGCAATTGAAAAGGCCCAAAAGTTCTCCATCGCCGTGGTCCAGTTTGAATATTTAAATTCCAAGGATATCATAACGCCGAGGGTGGCTCAGGAATTGATGATTAATGAATTAATTAACACCGGTCGGTTTGTGGTTGTGGAGAGCGCAACTACGAATAAGGTCGTGAATCAATTGCTGGCAACTAATACACCGGCAGCTGCTACAACCCCGCCCGGTCCGGATACGATAGGTACTGTCCAATTTACTCGTAATCTCGGCAAGATGGTGGGGGTTGATTATATTATGTATGGACAATTAACGGATTTGCCCGGTTTTATGGAATTGCAATGCCGGGTTCATGATGCACAAACTGGGACGGGAATAGCCGCGGGAAGCATTCAAATCATTCCGCCGGTTGTTCAGCCGCCCCGGATGGATTAGCAATTTTTTAACAATTTAGTATTTTAAAATTATAGTCAACCTAATTGGCAGGATAATATTACCATATGTCGAATTGACTCTCATCTATTAATTATAGGTGGGAATTTTTTTGAGAAAAGTTTATCTTTGTTGCCTGACCTCATTTTTGCTCCTGCTTTATGTCTGCTGGTGGAGCTGGAACGAGAGCGGAATACCGAGTGATCACCCCAAAAATGTTGAGACAGTATTTAATACTGGAATCCCCTATACAACCGTAAATTTGGCGGCGGTTGGAGATCTAGTAATGCATATGCCGATTGTTCATTCGGCATTGAATGTAAATAACGGCAGCTATGATTTTCGGCCTATTTTCGCAGAGGTAAGAGCAAGTATCAACCAGGCCGATTTGGCAGTGGGGGTTCTTGAGACCCAATTGGCAGTGACAGACAGCAATTATAGCGGTTATCCGGCATTCAGGAGTCCGGCGTCGATTGCCGATGCCTTGAAGTGGACCGGCATAAAATTAGTCTTTACAGCCCATAATCATTCTTTCGATGAGGGGGCCGGCGGACTAAAAGACACATTATGTTATTTGGAGTCGATTAACTTGCCTTATGTGGGATGCCGTTATGACCCGAACCAAAAACGGTACTATATTATTGATTGCAAAGGGATCAGACTGGCCTTTTTGGCATATACCACTGCCATCAATGGTCTTTCGCTTCCGGCCGGTCAAGAGTGGATGGTAAATCTTTATGACCGCTCAAAAATCCTTGAGGATATCCGTGAAGCGAATGCCGATGGGGCAGACTGTATCATTATGGCGCTGCATGGTGGAATCGAATACCAAAGAACACCCTCTAAAGAACAACAGAAAATGGTGGACTGGTTGATTAAATCAGGCGTGGACATTGTGCTGGGCAGTCATGTACATGTGGTTCAACCTATTGAAACCAAAAGCATGATGGATGCGGGAGACGGTCAATTAAGGGATTGTTTTATTGCGTATTCATTAGGTAATTTTCTCTCCAACCAACGGTGGCGTTATAGTGATTATGGTTTATTAGTCAATTTGACCCTAGAAAAGAAGCTTGGGCGGTCGGGAGTCAGAATTACTCAGCACAGCTATGAACCGCTTTGGGTTTACCGTTACATCGAGCAGGGAACATATCATTATCGCATTGTGAAGCTAACCGGAACCAATGATAATGTTTCAGTTCCTTTGAACGATACGGTTGCCCGTCGACGGATTGCCGAGGTTAAACAGGAAACCGATGTTCTGATGCGGGATTGGCAAAACCGCAACCATTGACCAAAGTATATTTGAATTTCGTGTCGTTCAGCTTTTCGTGATTGAAATGGGGTTATACTCAGGAGGCCAGAGTTCTTGGGGACGACCGCCGCGCATGGCTGCAGCAAGGTGATGGTAGACTACATTATCTTGAAGGCATAAGGTGTGAATCAACTTCTTAATTTCGGCCCGTTTGGTATGGCCGGCCATCGGGCAAGGACTTGGGATTGGGGTAAAAGTAGTGAGTGGAGTCATTGCAATTATTTCCGACTCACGAAAATAAGCTAAAGGCCGAATGGCAACTAGACCGGTTCTTGGCAACTCAGTACGCGGCAGAAAGGTTTTGATCTGACCGGAATATAAAATACTCATCAGAAAAGTTTCGACTGCATCATCGTGATGGTGGGCTAATGCAATCTTGTTATAGTTGTTTTCTTTGGCAAAACGGTTCATGGCGCCCCGCCGCAGGAAAGAACAAATAGCGCAGGGACTTTCGGGATTATTTTCAGACAAAGCATAGGTAGCGATTTCGGTAGATAATACATCGAAGGGCACATCCAATATTTTACAATAATTCTGTAGAGATTTCAGGTTAAAATCGCCCGGAAATCCCAGGTCAACGGTTAACGCGCCGAGTTCAAAAGGAACAATTGCATGTCTTTGGAAGATGGATAAGACATATAATAAAAAAGCACTATCCTTACCACCGGAGAATCCGACCAGAACCCGATCACCCGGCTCAATCATTTTAAATTCCCGGATTGCCCGAAGTACTTTTTGGGTAGCTGTTTTGGGTAGAGTCGGTTTTGAATTGGCCATAATCAAACACCTTCAGTTCGAATTCAACAAGATCAAAGGAGCAACGCCGATGAAAAAATTATACCGTTCGCGAGCTAGAGTAATAGCCGGAGTTTGTGGTGGACTTGCTAAGTATCTTGAGCTGGACCCGGTAGTGGTCCGGCTGATTGCGGCATTAGCACTATTCTTTACCTGTTGCACCATGTTTTTTGTTTATCTGATTGCTTGGCTGATCATTCCGGAGGAACCCGCGCTGACAGAATAATTTTTTGGTAGCTGTCGCTACAAACAAAAAATTCCGGTGGTTAGACCAGAATTAATTCTAGGATTGAAAAATGTTATGTATATTACATCGAACGGCTACCCACAATCAAGTTATTGCGAATGGAATCAAAGCCTTCATTCTCTAAAATTCTACCGGTACCTAATACGACACATGATAGCGGATCTTCGGCTAAGTGAATGGGGATGCCGGTTTCCTCAGCTAATAAGCGGGTAAAACCATGTAATAAAGAACCGCCGCCAGTCATGACAATACCTTTATCGACAATGTCCGAGGCCAATTCCGGCGGAGTGCGTTCCAGAACTGATTTGATGCCATCGATAATCGAAGTGATTGGTTCAGATAAAGCTTGAAAAGAATCGGTTGAGGTAAATTTTATGGTGCGAGGCAATCCGGTGACCAGATCACGACCTCGGATTTCCATTGATTTGCCTTCACCCTCCGGGTAGGCGGAACCGATTTGAATTTTCACATCTTCAGCGGTACGCTCACCGACCATCATATTATACATCTTTTTGATATAACGGATGATGGCTTCGTCAAATTTATCGCCGCCAACCCGAAGCGACTCACTGACTACAATGCCTCCAAGGGATATAATGGCAATGTCTGTGGTACCGCCACCAATATCGACTACCATGTTACCACTGGCTTCGGTGATGTTAAGTCCGGCACCGATAGCTGCAGCCATAGGCTCTTCTATTAAATAAGTCCTTTTAGCGCCGGCTTGCATAGCAGCCTCAAGAACGGCTCTTTTCTCAACACTGGTAACGCCGGAAGGGACACAGACAACAACTTGAGGGCGGAATAGACGTGGTTTCGGGGATACCCGTTCAATAAAATATTTTAACATCGTTTCCGTAATGTCATAATCGGCAATGACACCATCACGTAGAGGACGAATAGCTACGATATTTCCAGGGGTACGGCCAATCATTTGACGGGCCTCTTCACCTACTGCCAATATTTTATTGTTATCCTTTTGTAGAGCAACTACCGAGGGTTCGCGAATGACGATACCTTGGTTTTTTACATAAACAAGTACGCTAGCAGTCCCTAAATCCACACCGATATCAGTTACCAAATTACGGAAATTCAACAAATAAGCCCCCCAACTTGCAACTTCCAAATTTTACTGAGTAATTTCTACGTCTTTTTTGAATATCCTCCTTTTTTTGTAGGTATTTCAATCTTTGTTTGATATTTCCGCTTGGTAGCTTCACCGCCTCGGATGTGCCGTTCCGATTTGTTAATCTCCAAAATCCGTTTAACCTCCATAGCCAGGTTGCGGTTGATATCCGGTAATCTTTCAGTAACATCTTTATGGACGGTGCTTTTACTTACACCAAAGAATCTAGCCGCCTGTCTGACGGTAGCCTGCTGATCAGCGATATAGTGGCTGAGGTCAAGTACGCGCTTTTGAATATAATCCTTCAAGCCCTCCACCCTTCCATATTTTTTATTACATGTATATGGCTTGGGCAGGGTGATTATGATAGAGCCACCGGGATAGGGCAATCGTCGGAAGTGGCTTTTTTACATGGCTTTTGGCACTATTCCGCTTGCATCCCGCTGATTATTTTTTCAGGATCCACTGCTTGCTGATCGTGGTAAATTGCAAAATGGAAGCAGGGTGTGACAGGGTCACATCCTTTAGCACTGCTTATTCCTAAAATTACACCTTTAATAATTGGTTGACCTTCAGCCACCATTACTTTAGCCAAATTACCATAACTGCTCTGCCAGCCGCCGCCATGATTAATCGTGACGATATAATCTCCCACTTCGTCTGTTTTCACTTCCGCTATGGTTCCGGCTGCCGCTGCAATGATGTCACTGCCGGGCGGAACTCCAATATCAACTCCGTTATGGATGCGCCAGGATTTCCCTGATTGAACCCAATCAAAACCACGAATAATCTGACCAAGCGCTGGACGCCCAAAAGTAGTGGTATCAAATAGAAGAGCTTTTGATGGTTGCTGAACCGACTGGAGTTCCATTTTTAACTGTTTGAGTTGTAGCTGTAAGGTCTCAGTAGCCTGGGCGGGGTCTTTCCCAGCCTGATGAATCGATCGGAACCTCAGATTTTGCCAACCATGGCCGGGACCCCATAAATAGAATCCGATACAAAAGGCTATGAAGTAGACTATCCAGTATTTGGGAGTTAAAAAAGGACGGGCATTTTTCCAGAAGCCAGCTCCAGCTCTTTTTAGGACTTTTCTTTGGCGCTGGAGCCATATTTTAAATGGAGTAGTGGTTAATGATGATTGGACGCGCTTTTTCAAGACTATCACCTCAAAGGGTAGTCTTTACCTTTATAGGAAGGTTTATCCGTTATTATTTAATCATACAAAAGTGGATTCCCTGATAATAATGACATAGTATTTGTTGATAATTGCAGCCCATTTTAGCCATGCCGTTGGCTCCATATTGACACATCCCGACCCCATGGCCATAGCCGGTGACCTTAAATATAACTCCTTTTTTGGAAGCAGTGCAAGTAAAACAAGTGGAGTTGAGGGTTAAGGCTCGCCGAAAATGTTCACCGCGGAAAAGATATTTTCCGACGGAGATCTGTAAAACTCTACCCCGGTTTGACCTTTGGCGAATGCGGATAGGATTTAACGAAGTCAGGGGGAGATGGAGAGAAACGGCTAGTTGGGTCCAACTTAATTCTACCTGGCTGCTATAACGTGGCGATTGTTGATCGTAGCCGCAATCAACACTCCGCAAATAGGGAGTTGAATGTTGCCATACTTCGACGGCATCCGCAGTACCAACACCGCAAGTAGAATGAAATACTGCATCAATAGGCCGATTATGATAAGTCATAATAATTCCGGCAGTTTCCCTGACGGCTTGGTTAACTCTTTCATAATAGTTTTGGAAGCTTGAACCCCATTTGCTCTTTAAATCATCGATCGACTGCCAGGCTTGGTTTTCGCTGGGGTCATCGCATAGGTCCGCCCAGGCATAATGTTGGCAACCCCTTCCGCCGAAACGTTTAAGTCGCCCGACGGCAATGGTGCGGGCGGCGATGGCCTGGGCTTTTAAAGCGGATAAAGCAAAATTTGCCGGCATTTCAGCGGCTACCACACCCACTAAATAACGCTCAAGATCGGTATGATAAATTTTTCCTTCATGACGTGATAGCAGGGTAATCGGTATGAGTGATAAAGGCGTCTCACGAGGCCGTTGACACTTTCTTATGATTACTACCGGGGTCAATACCAACAGAATACAAAATAAAAAGATGATCAGAGCGTTGGTTGGGCGCACCCCAAAACCTCCTTCCATTTCATACCACCTTATGCCGAGAAACGTAATAAAATGCTATTTTACTACTTTTGGGCAGGATTCTAGTTATTGGTGGGAACTTTGAAATATTCTCAAGAACCGGTAGGAAAAAATCGGTAATAAGCGAATAATTCAACAAGATTTTAATTTCTGTAAAAGCCGGGGGGTTACGGGATGAAGAGGTTGACAATGATTGGGTTTTTACTATCGATTTTCATGATAATGATCCCACTAAATATAGTTGCGGCTTCGCAACGCAATTTAATGGCTGATTCGGCAGGAGAAATTACACTCGCGCCAGCAATTAATGACGGGAGCCATCAGATGCTGGCAGAAACCGCGACGGATATTGCCAACCAAGGCGTTTCGAAATCCGGCTCCCTACTGCAAAAAACTTTACCCCAAAGATCCACACTGGCGCAAACCCCTACCAAGAATAAATTGAAATTTGAAAATATTCTTTTATATATTAGTACATGGTGGTTTTCAAATCCTTTGAGGCTGCAAATCTGGTATTTGTTTTGCTTTATTGCCCTTGGTATGTACCTTGTTAAATTAAGGCAGTTTAGACGGCCGTTGCTTTTCTTGAGCATCATTATTTTAGGTTTTTATTTGGGAAATTCGCTGGACCCGATTGCCGCTATTTTCGGCCTGGTCCCCAGTAGCAATTTCACTTTCGACGCTGCATTTTATATTTTAGGGATTGCAGTGCTGCTCTCATTATTTCTAGGGCGATTTTATTGTGGGTGGATTTGTCCCTTAGGTGCAGTTCAGGAATTCATTCATCCAGGAACAGTTACCGGTTCCGGTTCTGGTGCCGGTATACGGATGCCGGTTGCCTTCGATGCGCTATTAAAATATCTTAAGTATTTGATTTTACTGATATTTTTATATTTGGCTTGGCGAACCGGGGGTAAACTGTGGGATAGTTATGAACCACTGAATGCTTTAGTCCATTTTAACGGTTCCGGGTTGACTTTATTTATCTTGGTAGTGATGTTAGCAATATCTACCGTCATTGAAAGGCCTTTCTGCCGTTATATTTGTCCCTTGGGTGCTGTTTTGGCTTTAACATCGAGACTGGCTCTGTTTCGGATGCGGCCTGACGCCGGCGTCTGTATGGTGTGTGGTAAATGTAGCGGCGGGAATTGCCCAATGGATGCTATCGAAGTCGACAACAAAGTGACGGATCTACCGGAAATTCAAAGCACCGAATGTATATATTGTTTGCGTTGTCAGAAGATTTGTCAGCGGTCAGCGTTACGAATTACGGCACATCGAATCAACAAGGTCCTGACGGATTAAGATATTGGGAGTAAAATTTGTAATGGAGTGGTAATAGCAATGTCTCCAGTAAGAACGGAGTTAACCACGACCGAAAAACTCAATTTTTCAGAAATTCCCGAATGGGTTCTTAATGTTGCCCGGGTATTAAACATGAAAGGATTTCAAACGTATCTGGTGGGAGGCGCGGTCCGCGATTTATTGTGGGGGGAGCATCCCAGCGATTGGGACCTGGCAAGCGATGCTTTGCCGGAAGAGATTGGAGCAATGTTTCCTAAAACGATTGCCAGTGGTTCAAAGTATGGCACGATGACGATTATGAACGAGGGTAATCAACTTGAGATTACTACTTTGCGGGAAGATTTGCATTACAGTGACGGCCGTCATCCTGAAATAGTGCATTTTGGGAAAGACATTTGCTTGGATTTGGCGAGACGGGATTTCACGATCAATGCCATTGCCTTTGACCTCACTAAGCGGGAGTTGATTGACCCATTCGGAGGTAGGCGGGATATTCGAAGACGGCTGCTTAAGGCGGTAGGTGATCCGGCCCGGCGCTATCATGAGGATGGTTTGAGGATGTTTCGTTTTTACCGTTTTTTGGCGACCCTCGATGTACAGGCTCACCGGCAGACAGAACAGGCCATTAATGCGGAATCGGCCATCGGTGTTAGCAATGAACGGATTCGGGAGGAATTTAGTAAATTATTAATCGGTCCGGGAGTTGGCCGCGCATTAAGCGGCCTTAAAAAAAGCGGTCTATTGGGGGTTTTCTTGGCTGAACTTTTAAATGAAGGGCAGCATTTACAAAAAGGTTTTCAAAAGAAGAGTCTTTGGCAACATTCCATGGAGGCGGCCATGACAATCAACCCCCAACTGCAGTTGCGATTGGCCGCATTATTGCATGATGTCGCCAAACCATTGACCCAGTCAATTGACTCCGACGGAATTCATTTTTACAATCATGATCAAATCGGCTCAGAGCTTAGCCGAGTAATCATGAAGCGTTTGGGTTATCCGCGCCAATTAGTTGACAGAGTATCAACTTTGATCCGCTGGCATATGTTTTTTATCAATGAGCAAACGAGTGACGCAGCGATTAGACGGCTAATTGTCAAAGTTGGGCCACAATATATCCCTGATCTACTGGAGTTACGGCGCGCGGATATCGTAGCCAGCGGGAGAGTTGATTATCACACCTGGGAAAATTGGCAGGCCCTATCCGGGCGCATTAACGATATATTGAATGCTCAAACCACTCGAAATCCTTTTTACCCTGTAATTAACGGAACTGATCTCATCAAGCATTTTCAATTGCAGCCGGGGCCCATTATCGGAGAGGTTCTCCGTTATCTGCAAGAAACACTCTTGGATGACCCCGCATTGAATCAAAAACCGGCTTTACTTAAGTTAGCCGAGGACTACCTCCAAGCCCGAATCAAAACGTGAATCTCAGGTTTGGAAAATTAATCCTCCAAACGCATTTGGTTATCAATCTGTAGAATTTGGGAATCAGGTTCGATGGCGGGCTGATTGATCAGGTTATGAATATGTCTAATACCGGGGATTCTTGAAACAGCATTAAAAGCTGTCACTATTTGGGTCTCGGTTAGTTTCCCAAATAGACTCACCACGCCGTGGTGGGTAATGCTTTTAACCCGTCCGGGAGACAACTCGGGTTCCGTCATCAAGGTGGCCTGGACTAAATTATTTAAGCTGGCGTCATCATAGTAATCCTTTAATTTTAAATGGCTGATAACTTCTCTGACGCCACGCGCTTTGGCCGCGGTTTCCAGGGCTTCCTGAGCCTGGTTGAAGTTGTTTACGCGGCCTAATAATTGAACCTCGCCACCGGTTACTTTAACACCCACCGTAAGAGGTACCTCCGGATTGGCCTGAAATTCTTCGGCTACTTCAAAGGCAACATCCAAATCGTTGATTTCGCCGTCGGTGCAGACGGTGATGTCGTTTTCAATCTTTTTAATACCGGGGATATTCCCTAATAATCCTTCGGCCTGAATCTTCTCCTCCAAAACGTCGACAATACCTTGGATTTGAACAGTTCCATTCTCATATACCCTGGCTTTTAAGGCATAAGCGGAAAGTTTCGGGTGTTGACGAAGTTTTTGGTCGATCTTTGCCGATAGGTTTTCTTGCACTAGATTGGGCATTCGGTACCTCCTACTTAGAACATACTTTGATTTTCAGATTTAGGCTTGACAAGTAAGCCTAGTCGAACCGTCACTCCGGAAGCCGGGACGGCGGACTATCTGAATTTACAATTATTATTTCTATTCACCAATTGATTTACTCAGACTGCTTTTTCCGGTTTGTGCCCAAGCTCATCAGGCTATGAATATATATCCTGAATAACCGTATCGAATGGGCCACGCGAGTTAGGCGCTTTTGACCCGAATTTAGGTACCGTAATTTTGTAAATATTACCATAATGATTTTGCGGCATGGGGTTATCCCGCGTCCGAGTCCGAGTCCGCGGCTGTGGAAACGAGTTAAAAACAGTAAACCCTGAAAAATAAAAAAAACCGCTAAAATAGCGGTTAAAAGCCAACGGCAATAGTGGCGGCGCACATGTACGTACGACGGCAAGAATTATTTACGTAAAGTTTTTGAAACGGACTTGGTTTGAATGGAGGTAGGGGTCTGATAATTAAAACCCCAGGAACCCATATAATAATTATTTCGGTCATCGTAACCTCGGATGATCACCATGCAGAAGCCCGGTTTTAATTTGGTTATTTTATCAAAAGTATAAACCCCTTGTGTATCGGGTTTATTTAAGACTGTTTTATAACTGCGAACGGAAATGGTTACCGAATGAAGCGCCGGATTGTTAAGTCTAAATTGAATAACCGGCAAGGAAGTGACAATTCCGGCATCTACCGGTGAAATTATTTCTAGTGCCAATGGTCTGGCAGAAATATAACGTTGAATGTCACTCAGGCTCATCGTATTATCCATTACTCGCCTTTTGATACGCAGGGGGTTTTCCGTCAGCGAGTTCTGACCCCAATTTACAGTGAACAAACCTCGGTATCCGGCTTGAACTGCGACCGATTCAACCGTTGTGTCGAACCAGCCATAGGGATAAGCAAGTAGTGTGATTTTTTTAGCCAGTTTATCCTCAAGCAAGGTTTTAGAACCCAGGAGCTCATCATTGAGCCATTTCAAGTAGGCGGTGTTATCCCCGTTTGAAATTTGGGAATGGGTCAAAAAAGGATGACTCATGGAATGGGATTCGATATCGAACCCGGCATTGGCCATTTCTTTTAATTCGGCCCAGGTCAGACAGAAATGGCTCTCATCTTTGATGGCTCTGGGATATACAAAAAAAGTGGCTTGAAAACCATATTTTTTTAATAACGGGAACACTCGGGTGTAATGAGACTTGTTACCATCATCAAAAGTTAGGACAATGGGTTTTTTCGGCATTAACTCCGGCTGACGGAGATAGGCCAGAAATTGGATTGCCGATATCGGCTGATAACCTAGACTCTGGAAGAGCTTAAAGTGCTTTTCCAGCATTTCCGGGGTAAAATCATAGATACTGGTAGTCCTGGGGATAATCCGGTGATAGGTTAAGACGGGTATCATGATGGGCTCCGACGTTAAAACGGGAGGTGACGCCGGTGCTTTGGCAATAATAAATGTAGGTAAAGCTGAGATGATGACCAGGATAATCGGAATGAGCCATATCGTTGCAGTAATTTTTTTCATTAGGCCTCCTAAGTATCGAACAACAGTTGAATTTGGTTTTAATTGTCGATTGTTGATGATTTTCCTGCTGTATTCCTTAAACAGTTTCGGTAAGTAATTGCCGCAAATTGATTTCAAATTGCTGATCATCTCCGGGCGTGCGTTTAGGGGGCCCTTTGGTTCGACCGCCGCTACGGCGATACTTTGCCAAGGCATCCCTTTCTTCCAATAATAAGTCAATCGTGTGGGGTTGGAATACTTTGCCGACCGGGGAGATGGCTTTAGCATTTTTAGCGAGTACCATCGCAGCCAGACCCCAGTCTTGAGTTACGATAATATCGCCGGGACGGCTTAGATTCATCACCATAATGTCAGTAGCTTGAGACTCATTTCCGGCCACTAAATGATGAGTATTTTCGATTTGGTGATTGAAGGAGGCAATAGTAATTACTTCGCATCCATGAACTTTAGCTAATTTCTGAATTATCTGCAAACAAGTCTTAGGACAGGCATCAGCGTCAACAATAACCCGGGAATCTATCATATAAACCTCCTATAGTGGGGTGCTCTCCATTGAATTTTTTCGGGTCTCATGATATAATTGCAATAATTTATATATCGGTCATATTCATAATAACCATGATGAGGAAAAGTAAAACGTTTTTCATAAAAGAGCGAGCCCTAGATGGTGGAAGAGGGTTTATGAGTTCGTTTGAAAATTCGCCTCGGAGTTGCCTGCTGAATCTGTTTTATTTCTGGTATTAGGCGGGGCCGGATTCTCCAACCGTTATCCATGGAGCAACCTTAATTTTTAATTGATAAGTGTCAATTTGCATTTAATAATTGCGGTTGAAAAGAGTTGATCCGCAAGGATCAAATTGAGTGGTACCACGGGAGCTGTTAATAAAGCCTTTCGTCTCATAGCGAGATGAAGGCTTTTTTTATTGGTCGGGGGGTGGTTGCTTTCATTACGTTGATAACCTTCCAATTTGCCAGTACTTTGGCGAGCTTTGGTAAGAGGGTTTGTAAAAATCATTATTCAAAGGGAGGAAATTAAAATGTGGAATCGCGAGATTGAAACCTTGCCTCGGGCTGAGCTGGAAAGAATACAGTCCGAACGGCTTCGTAAAACAGTGGAACGGGTTTATCATAATGTGCCCTTCTATCGGCAGAAATTGGATCAGGCGGGTATTAAACCGGAAGATATCAAGAGTGTTAAAGATGTGCAGAAACTCCCGTATACCACCAAACAGGATTTGCGGGACAATTATCCCTTTGGTCTTTTTGCCGCCCCCCAGGATGAAGTGGTGCGTATCCATGCTTCATCCGGCACAACCGGCAAAATGACAGTAGTGGGTTATACCAAGAACGACATCGCAACTTGGGCGGAAGTGATGGCCCGCACCATGGGGAGCGGGGGAGTTACCCGCAAAGATATCATCCAAATTGCATATGGTTATGGTTTATTTACCGGAGGTTTAGGGGCTCATTACGGCGCCGAAAGAATTGGAGCCAGCGTAATACCGATTTCCGGCGGTAATACCAAACGTCAATTACAAATCATGAAAGACTTTGGAACAACGGCCGTTGCTTGCACCCCTTCATATATCCTCTATATGGCTGAAGGCGCGGAGGAAGAAGGGATTAACATTAAAGATTTGCCGCTCCGAGTCGGTTTCTTCGGGGCTGAACCCTGGTCTGACAACATGCGGAAAGAAATTGAAGCCAAGTTGAATATCAAAGCCATTGATATTTATGGCCTCAGTGAGATTATGGGGCCTGGTGTATCCAGCGAATGTTGGGAGCAGAACGGCTTACATGTTTGGGAAGACCACTTCATTGTCGAGGTGATTGATCCGGCTACCGGTGAGGTATTGCCTTATGGTGAAAAAGGTGAATTAGTATTTACCTGTATTACTAAAGAAGCTTTACCTTTACTACGATATCGTACTCGTGATATCAGCATTTTATATAATGATCTCTGTCCGTGCGGCCGCACTCACATGCGAATGAACCGAGTCATGGGCCGGACCGACGATATGTTGATCATTCGCGGAGTCAATGTTTTCCCATCACAGATTGAGAGTGTGCTGTTAGATATCGGTGAGACGGAACCCCATTATCAATTAATTGTAGACCGCGATGGTAATTTGGACGATCTGGAGATCTGGGTTGAAGTTTCGGAAAGACTATTTTCAGACCAAGTTAAAAAATTAGAAGAAGTCGAGGGAAAGATCCGCCGTGAAATCCAGAGTACCTTGGGGATTTCAGCCCGAATCAAGTTAGTTGAACCGAAAACCATTGCCCGAAGCGAAGGCAAAGCCAAACGGGTAATTGACCGCCGGGATGTGTATACAAATTAACAATTAGTTAAAATTTGTTAGCTGCAGGTATTTTTTGTTAATTACCGAATACTAACAAAACACTAACGTAGAAATAGGGAGAGTGAAGTAGATGAAAGTCAAACAGATCTCGGTATTTATAGAGAATAAATCCGGTCGTTTGGCGGGAGTGACCAGGACCCTCGGTGACCATGGCATTAATATCCGGGCCTTGTCTATCGCGGATACTACTGATTTCGGGATTCTTCGGCTGATAGTCAGTGAGCCGGAAAAAGCCATGACTATTTTAAAAGCCGAGGATTTTACCGTAAGCGAGACCAATGTTATTGCGGTTCAAATCCCCGATAATCCTGGGGGTTTAGCAGGAATTCTCCAGATGCTTGAAAATGCCCAAATTAATATTGAATATATGTATGCGTTTGTGGGGAAATCCGGGGCTAATGCAGTGGTAGTTTTTCGGGTAGAAGATATTGAGCGGGCGATTGTATTCCTGCAGCAAAACGGGATTGCTTTACTTAGTGACGTTGAAATATATTCCTTTTAATTTTTTTTGGAAATTTGCCGATAACTATCAATGATCTCTGATAATACTAAAGTTTAACTTGAATCCGGCAAGTAACCCCAAAAACCTCAGTCGCATTTAGACTTGCTGGATTCAAACAATGAACCCGATCCGGCCAATTTTTCTGCACCATTGCAGA
>WSSedL1CaDRAFT_10000836_pt1 | contig 20212 bp, 20 predicted proteins | sample WetSurSL1Cattail_FD_9464 | JGI IMG/M metagenome (IMG submission 9464)
GGCTTTCAAGTATTTCATTGTAGCTCCGCTCCTTAAAATGGCGTTCCGATCTTAAGAAGGCAAAGCCTGCATTATAAACAATTTCGTTTAAATCAATGAATACGGGCGATTATTGAACTAACCCTACCGGATTTCAGCCGGTAATAGTTTAGTTTTTACTCCATGCAACCAACCGCCCAGGCTCATATTGCAGACTTTGCATGGAGTTTGTGGCTACAAGCCGGTCTATACCAAATCATTTTAACCTTCCTTTGCAAGCTTTGGTATTTCCCTAAAAAAGGAAAACTTTTTTGAATAATTGTAATTAGGGTCTACTGAAAAAGTCATTATCGAAAGAAACTCATCCTCGCCTTCTCTTGTTAAAAACAATAGAAGGTAACCTGAATGCTTTGGGGCCCATCATGAAACTGATTAAATCGGTTTATTTCATCCTTTGACAGAACTTTTTTTCCTCTATTTCGGTATCGAAAAGAGAGGGAAAACAAAAAAGGTGAGTTGCATACTGATGAAACGGATTTTTCACTCATAACCATTGAACTGGCTAAGCATTTTGATAAACTTTTCAAGTTGGCGATCATCCCATTTCGAAATGCGTTCATTGAATATGAATTCTTTCTCTTTTAAAGCAACTGTCGTCTTTTGGATTCCCAGTTCAGTGAGGGACAATCGGATACCGCGATGGTCGGTGGGAGACGGCTCACTTTTAACGTAACCCAGGCTTTTAAGTTGATTAATGAGGCGAGTGACCGAGCTACGATCCATCGCGGTTGATTTTGCTAAAACGGTAGCGCTGGTAGGCCCGAAAGAAAAAAGCCAACGCACGATCAGAAAAGCCGCTGGTTGCAATGTGGAATCAAAATGTGCCGCTGAACGAACAGTCAGTGCATGGAAGGCGCTAATCAGGGCATTTAGCTGTTCGCCGAGCCTTAGTTCCAATTGTGCTCTGGTTGTACTTTTGGATGGGGTATTGTCTGCCATCGTTTCCCTCATTTTCTACAGAGTTGTAGCTGTATGATGCTTGACATATATCAAGTATTTGCATATACTTGATATATGTCAATTATATTTTTTTGCATTATTGATGTCAAGCCCCAAATAGTATAAGCGAATCATCAATTCAACACACACCAAGGAGGTATTTTATGTCCTATTATCCAACTGTTTTAATCACCGGAGCCACGAGTGGTCTGGGACAACTGGTGGCAATAGAACTGGCAAAACGCGGTATGCAACTGGTATTAACAGCTAGAAGCAAGAATCGGGCTGAAATGACTCGTAAAATGATTACCGATGTCGCGCCAAAGACAGATGTCGACTTCTTTTTCGGAGACTTGTCGCTAATGGCAGATATCAGGCGGGTAGGTAATGAGATCAAAGCTGCCTATCCCAAGATTGACGTTTTAGTAAATAATGCCGGACTCCATGGGTTTGAACAGCGGGTAACATCCGAGGGATTTCCGGAAATGATCGCGGTAAACTATTTGGCTCCATGGTTGTTGACACACATAGTACTGCAATCCTTGGTGAATTCAAGGTATGCCAGGATTGTCAATGTTGCTTCCGAAGCTTCGCGCAATCATGGTGTACTTAAGTTACCGGAGGATTTGACTAATACAGCGACATTTACAGCCAGTGGTTCGTCGGCGCTTTATGGAAAAACGAAACTATTAAATATTATGTTCACTGGGGAATTGGCACGTCGACTCTCCAGTACGGGAATTACTGTTAATGCACTTAATCCGGGTTTTAATGTAACCGGCCTCGGACGTGAACTCCAGTTTGCATCGGTCCTGGCAGTTATCCTGAAATTCCTTCATATCGGCGATCCACGTAAAGGATCTGAGATTATTACCCGTTTGGTTGTAGATCCACAATACCATGGGGTGACCGGGGGATATTTCAATGTTGGCACAGGTAAACCGGTGGTACCGGTCTATCCTGGTGGAGACGTCGCCATGCAGAATAAACTGTGGAATGTTACCAAGGAGTTGTTGGAACAAAAAGGTTTTATAGATTGAAAGGTTATAGAGTATAGGGACGAAGCCGTTTTGCTAAATTTATAAATAGGGTAACAAATATAAAATGTGAGCCCTTTTTGAGTATTTCTCAACCAAACCACCCCGCGCAAATTCTCCCTATTTTGGGCATACGTATACTCAAAGCGAAGAAATACCCCCCGAAAAAGATGATCTATCAATGCCCGATACCCGAAATGAGGTGGTGCCCAAATAAAAAAGCTCCCTACCTCAAGATACGGAACCCTCAAATATTTATAAATAACCCAGGAAAATTTAAAAATTAAGAATGTAGTTTTTGGGGGGCAGACTTAGTATATATGATAACTCATAAGAAAGAAAAAGTCTATATTTTCTTGAAAATATCCATTATATTATTAATGCTGGCAGCCACGCAAAAATAAAAATGGAGGTTTTAATTATGGGAAAAATAAAGATAAAAAATTACCCTGTTGGTCCTTTTCCTGCGGTTCTTGCAGGAGCTGATGTTGGTGGCAAGCCGAATTATGTTACTATTGGAGCATGTGGAGTGGTGTGTCTGAAACCTGTGCTTTATATTTCTTTGAAAAGCACTCATTATACAACGATAGGTGTCAAGGAAAACGGATACTTCAGTGTCAATATCCCTTCGTCGGAGATGGTTCAAAAGACAGATTATTGCGGTATAGTATCAGGAAAAGCAACGGACAAGTCAATGGTATTTGCCTCCTTTTATGATGAAATAGGAAAAGCTCCGCTGATTAGCGAATGTCCGTTAAATTTTCTCTGCAAAGTTGTTCAAAGCGTTCCTATTTTTGATTTTGAAATGTTTTTCGGGGAGATAGTTTCGGCATATGTAAATGAGCAATGCTTGACAGACGGCAGGCCCGACTCTTTAAAAATCAATCCCATGGTGATTATAGGCAACGGTTACTTTGATATCGGTAAGATGGTAGGTGAAGTGTTTAAGGAAGGCGGTAATAACACCTTAGATAATAAAAAAATTTGAAAAGCACCAAAAGGGTCGATAAGAAAACAGGGAAACGGTTTTCTTATCGACCCATAATTTTTTTGTGACTCCCTCAAGAACTCAATATTCTTTAATATGTAAATAACAAGATGATTCTTAAGAAACTTGCGGTTTATGGGTATACTTAATGTAAGAAAATATTAACAGGGATGAAACGGATGATGATACATACTCGGAATAATCGAAGTACCCTTCGTTAATAACATGGATTTGGCTATGTTTATATTATTCAACACTCACAGAATTCCCGCAAACTCGATTTAAGAATATAATCCAGTTCATGTTCATTTTCCTGCCGAGTTTTGGTAAAAACAAAACCAAATATATCAAGGTTAGGATTATCCACTTTGCGCAGTTCAAGGACAGTTTCAAAAGAGTTATAAACTTTATTATAGTTAAATACGGAACAGGGAATCGATTTATCCGGCTTATCCAACAAAACTAAACTATATAAAATCCCATCCTTTCCTTTTAAAATTTTTGAAAAATCCGGTTCCCGATTTTGTAAGAAATACTCTATCGTTCGAATTCCATAAGCGTGGTAAGCGACATCAGTGGTAGAGAGGCCGGCAAAACGCATCGGATTAAATTCAATCGGACAGACAGTTGCTCCGTCTACCCGAACTTCAACATGCATGGGGATATTCTTCAACTGAAAATACTGATTGGCTTCTGCCAGGAATTGTTCAAATGGTTGCTTGAATGTATTGATAATTTTTTTGCTTGTATAATATACCCGATCACTAACATCGGTATCCGAAGCAAATTTATGGGTAAATATATTTAAAATGACAGGCTTTCCGATATCATTGTAATAGGCATCGATCGCATACTCTGTTCCAAAAATATACTGTTCCAAGATATATTTTGAATCGCCGATTACTGATTTTGGGAAATTTGCCGTCCAACTTTTTTTATTTTCCCTGATATGGATTCGTGCTGCTTCGAAATTCTGCGCATTATAAATGGTATATACCCCTAAACTCAAGAAACCAATCGCCGGCTTCAAAACAAAAGGCATCTTTAGATCCTTGCCTTGCATTTTTTCAAGTTCGGCTTCGGTAACTTCTTTATAAAAAAAATTAGGATACATTGGACGCAGCATTTCCCTGAATTTGACCTTGTCTTTTAGGATGCTTATTTTTTTAACAAGATCATGGCCGGGAAAATTCTTATACAGCCAATCTAACGCATTTTCGGAAGTAGTATAGAGCTTGCCGTTTTTCATAAAGTCTGTTTTCATTTTTTCATCGGTCAATAAGTTTAATTGAAAGCGTTTTGAACACTCTCGGGCAAATTCATTGTCTAGTACGGGAATATTGCATTGACTTAAGTATTCCAACATTAAATCTGAAATATATGGCTTTTCTAAAATGACCATTTTTAATCGGCTCCCATCATCGGATCATTATTGTTTGTTTCTTAAAATTATAGCATTGCAATTGCCTGTATACAATTTTATAATTGTCTGCAAGACAATTAATTTTCTAAAGACAATTATTAGAAGTAAAGGAGTATGGTTGTGCCGGTTAATTCATTTGAAAACTACTCGTTAACGTGGAAACCCAATTTCTTTGCCAAAGAATTGCCGCTTTATAAAGCTTTGGCAAATTTTCTGGAAGAAGACATCCAAAAAGGAATTTTGAAACCGGGAGATATGTTGCCTCCCCAAAGAGAACTGGCTGATTATTTGGATATTAACTTAAGTACGGTTTCCAGAGCTTTTAAGATATGCGAACAGAAAGGATTAATCAGCGGAACGATTGGCAAAGGTACCTTTATATCCGTAGATGTGCATGTTAACAGTAGACTCTTCGATTCTTTAAAAACAAAAGGCTTTATTGAAATGGGCGCCACTTATCCAACTTCTGACCAGAATGAATATATTATTCAATTTATCAAAAACATGATGGGACAGCCGCATATCGCTGATTCCTTAAAGTATACTTCATCTTGCGGAACATTGCCGCAAAAATCGGCCGCTGTAAAGTGGCTTAAGAGGACACATTTAAATACGACCGAAGAACATATTCTGCTAGCTTCCGGCAGTCAAAATGCTTTATGCGCAATTTTATCCGTGCTTTTTCATCCGGGGGATCGTATCGGTACCGACCCGATATTTACGCCGGCCTGAAAACGTTGGCTAACATGTTGGTAATTCAATTGGTTCCTATTCAACAGGAAAAAAGCGAGATGTCTTCTTGTGCTGTGCGTAATTATTGCAAAAACGAGGAATTAAAAGGAATTTTTTAGCTATGCTAGCGCCGGAACAAACCATCCATATTTCAAGCACCTCGAAGGCATTATGCGGCGGGTTTCGTATTTCATTTATCGTAACGCCGCCCAAATATAAAGAAGCCTTAGAATTAGCATTATATAACATCAATCTAATGGTATCCCCTTTTAACGCTGAAATCGTCCGCCAGTTAATCGAATCTTCGCTTGCCGATAAGATTATCCGGGAACGCCAGGAAGGGATTGCTATCCGTAACAAAATTGCCGATTCGATTCTTCATGACTACCGGCTTTTGGGCGATCTGTACTGCAATTTTCGCTGGTTGCTGCTACCCACAGGTTGGACCGGCAAAACCTTTGAAACGTGTGCCAAGAATGCCGGGGTCCAGGTATATTGTGCTGAACGATTTGCCGTTGGCAATGCCTTTGTACCTGCTGCAGTTCGCATTGGAATTACGGCTCCAAAAGATTTAAAGGAATTAACCACGGGATTATCTATACTTAAATCCATATTAAAATAAGCTAATGATTCACGATGCTATGATCGGAGAATTAGGGGGACAAGGTTGTCGACATATTTCGTTGAGATGACTTACTTTAAAACGGGTAACTCGTGTCCCCTTGATGTTGGTTTAGAGTAATTAATTTTAAACCTAAAAGGAATTGGCCTTCGGATGTGGAAAAAATTATCCAGGATTGAAGGGGGAGAATGATTATGGATGATAATAAAGTGGCGGATTTACTTGAACAGCTTTTATCTGAGTTCCGTACATTTGGCGAAGGGTTAAAGAATGTTCAGGATGAGCAGAAAGAACAAAGACAAATACTCGATGGATTGGTTGAAGACATGGATATTGTAAAACCATCCTTGATAAAAATTAATAATCGGCTTGATTCCATTGAAAACGAAATAATCAAACTGAATCCGGAATCCCGTTCCACAATTCTCTTTATAGGGAACTCTTTAAAATTTTGGGTCCATTTACCAGTTATTGGTCAAGCTACTCCTTGAGCCCCCCAGTAGTGCCTGGGACAAAAGGCGGAAACAATTCAAGTGTCGCCGGATTTGTTAATCTTTGAGTTGCTATTAATCAGCTCGAATGCCGCATGAGTAAGGCGCCTGCGACGAATATATTCCGACAGGGTAACACCTGCCAGGAAAGAAAACATTCGTTTAAAATGGTATTCAGAACAAAGCGCACTCTTGCCATTTTTTAAAATCAATGTCATCTGCCAGATTTTCTTCAATATAAATTAGGGCTTTATTCATATTTTCAAGCGTCTCCATCTCGCGGGCCTCTCTTATAATAGAATAGCAAAAATTCAATGTGTATATCCGACATTTGTTGCACAATGATGTCGGGTGTAAGTAAAATTAAATTTAAGTTGACTTAAATCCGAAAATTCTTCTTTTTGGGTAGACTTTACTGTAAGCTAAAATCCAAAATGGATGATGAACACATGCCTCACGAAACTAGTCCCTATCTCCTCTAACACGCTCATAACCCCATCGACTGGTCCCATGGGGCGAGGAAGCTTTCCAGAAAGCCAAGCAGGAAGACAAACCCATTTTGCTTTCCTGCGGCTGCTCCGCCTGTCACTGGTGTCACGTCTGCTATAGACACCGAAGGGAACATCAATAAAGTCACTTTATTTTGAATCTAAAAACATGAAAGGTTATACATTGACGCTAATGATAGGGCGGTTAATCTCATGAATTTCAGGTCAGGGATCTATGAAATAATTTACATTTAGGCGAACTATTGGCACATTTTTTGGATATAGCATAGTAAATTTGATACATTTTGTACCGATTGTGAATATAAAGATTGACTCTTGAGGAAAATAGGGTTATTATATGACATGTGAAAGGGGCTGTTCCGATATGAAAGAGGCTCTTGTTCGCTTGAGCGAAATAAAAATTGAAGGGTTCAAAAATACGCAATATGGCTTAGTGCAGATGCCATCTGTCCTTGGTGGAACTTTTTTTTCTCAAAAGTCAGATGTTTTAGGAATATACGGGCAAAACGGATCTGGAAAAACTGCTGTGATTGAAGCAATGGATTTTATCCAAAGGCTGCTCATGGGCAGACCTTTGCCAAAAGATACTGCTTATTTCATCTCAAAGGAACTGAATCGGTGCACTATTACAGTAACCTTTGTGATATGTATCCAAGAAAAGCAGGTAAAAGCGGAATATGCAGTTGAGTTAAGGCGTATTAGCAACGAAGAATTTGAAATCACACGGGAATCGCTTGCCTCCGCTCTGTGGAACGGCGTGAAGTTTAAAAATAAAAAGAAGCTGATTTGCTTTGACTTTTCCGGGGGAAACGCTCCGTTCACACCTGGTTTTCGGTATAATGATCTGGTCGGCAACAATGAAGAAAATAAAATCAACTTTGGTGTCGCAAAAGAATTTGCGAAAGAGAATTTCAACTCTTTTATCTTTAATGATCGGGCCAGAAAAATATTTTTGTCGGCCCCGGAAGATGTGACAGAAGATTATGCCTATATTATTCGCGCCCTATTTCAATATGCAGGCGTCAATTTATTCGTGATATCTAATGAGCATTCCGGAGGCATCAGCTTAAATCTTATGCTCCCTTTTGCGTTTCGTCTGGAAATGGGCGAAACCATTGCCAAAGGAGATTTACCGGTACGTTTAGATAAGCCCTCTTTAATCAGTCAAAAACGCTTCGATATGGTTCGGCAAATCATAACAGAAATGAGTATAGTACTCGGCACCTTGATTCCTGGTCTTTCTATTGGTGTATATGACCATGGCGAGCAACTTTTGGAAAATGGCAATACCGGACGCAAAATTGAATTAATATCCAAGCGCGGAGACGTTATTATCCCTCTCAAATATGAATCTGAGGGAATTATTAAGATCATATCCATTCTCAATGTACTGATGTGCGTTTATAACGACCCTTCCACATGCCTGATTATTGATGAATTGGATGCAGGCATTTATGAGTATTTATTAGGAGAGTTGCTGTCGGCCTTTGAAAAAAGCGCAAAAGGGCAGATGATTTTCACCTCGCACAATCTCCGTGCTCTTGAAATGTTAAATAAAACCAGCATTTTATTTTCAACGACTAATCCTAGAAACCGATATATGCGGCTGCAATATGTAAAAACAAATAACAATCTGCGAGATTTATATTTGCGCAGCATCACATTGGGTGGTCAGCAGGAAGAAGTATATGCCGCGACAGATACTGTTGAAATAGGCCGTGCTTTTAGGCGTGCCGGAAGGGCGGTCCTTGATGGCGGCGAAAACTAAAAAGGTTATTTTGTTCATTGTCGAAGGGCCTACGGATGAGAATACTCTAAGCCCAATTTTTAAAAAAATTTTTCAAAACGAAGAAGTCCTTTTTCACGTGGTTCATGGCGACGTCACTTCCGAATGGCTAGTAAACAGCACGAATGCAATAAAGACGGTTTATGAGCATATCAAGGTGGAAATGGATCGATACGGCTTCCGATCCAATGATATTATCAAAGTAATTCATCTTATTGATACCGATGGCGCATTCATCCCAAGCGATTGCGTGGTGACTGGAAATGTGGAAAAGCTGTGTTACGAAGAAAATCGAATTATCTCACAAAATCCTCAAAACACTATTAAAAGGAATTCAAAAAAAACTCAGGTTTTGAGCCGCTTATATCCAACAAGTGTAATTGGAAGAACGATTCCGTACTTTGTCTATTATTTTTCCAGAAATATGGAACATGTAATGCATAACATTAGTGATGATCTTTCTGATGATGAAAAGATGGATTATGCAGACTGCTTAATTGATGTATACCAAAATAATACAGAAGCTTTTATTCATTTCCTTGCTGATTCGGATTTTACAGTGCAGCGAGACTATCGAGAAAGCTGGCGGTTTGTTTTTGAAGGAACAAATTCTTTACATCGCTATTGCAATCTACACCTTTTGTTCCAGGAGGTGCAATAGCTTAGGAGTATTAAGGTTGTCCTTAGGTTAATCAGAGTAACTATAGACTCTTTAGATATCAGCTATTAAGTCAGCCCCACTATTAGAGACCAGAGAATTTTGGTGAGTTTTGAGTTCTTTGACAAAGCCTTCGTTTCTCCCGATGGTGAGAGAAAGCAAGAATGAGGCTTAGGACTCCTTTTTGGGCATACTTTAACTCAAAGGAAAAAAGTACACACAAAAAGGATGATAAAAGCATGTCTTCAACCCAAACTCCCAACCGCCTGATCCACGAATCCTCGCCCTACCTCCTTCAACACGCCCACAACCCCGTCGACTGGTATCCGTGGGGCGAGGAAGCTTTTCAAAAAGCTAAAGCCGAAGATAAAGCTATCTTACTTTCCTGCGGCTACTCCGCCTGCCATTGGTGCCATGTCATGGAGCGTGAATCTTTCGAAAACCCCGAGATCGCCGGTTTAATGAATGAATACTTTGTCAACATCAAGGTTGACCGGGAGGAACGCCCGGATATCGATCAACTTTATCAAGAAGCGGTGCAAGCCATCTCCGGGCAAGGCGGGTGGCCATTAACGGTTTTTTTAGATGGAGAGCAGCGGCCTTTCTTTGGCGGCACCTATTTTCCACCGGCTCCTATGTATGGCCGGACTAGCTTTCCCCAAGTTTTACAAGTCATCCATGATAAATGGAGAAATCAGCGGGGAGATATTCTGAAGGCGGGTGGCGAACTTACAAATATCCTGCAATCAAATGCAGCGGAACATAACCAAACTGAGATGCCCGGGCGGGAAGTACCTTTAAGAGCCGCGCAGCAACTTTACCAAAATATTGACCCCCAAAACGGCGGCTTCGGTAAAGCTCCCAAATTCCCCAATCCAAGTTTATTACAGCTATTTTTAAAACTAGGGATTACTCACCATCAATCGGTGCTCGTTGATCATGTGCTGTTTACATTGAAGCAAATGGCCAAAGGCGGCATTTATGATCAGATAGGCGGAGGATTTCATCGTTATTCAACCGATGCTCACTGGCTGGTACCCCACTTTGAAAAAATGCTTTACGATAATGCTCAGTTACTGGAGATTTACACTATTGGTTATCAGCTCAGCGGTTTCGAAGGGTTCAAAGAAGTGGTCCGGGAGACTGTAGCCTATATCGCCCGGGAAATGGCCGCTCCCAATGGCGGCTTTTATGCGACCCAGGATGCCGACAGCGAAGGGGTGGAAGGAAAATTCTTTCTATGGCGGCTGCCGGAGATCTCTGAAGTATTAAATCCTGAAGCTGCCCAATTGATCAGGGATTATTACCAACTAACCGAAAGAGGTAATTTTGAAGGGGCCAATATTTTAAACCGTTTGGCGGAACCGCTGGAGATCTTCAACGACGTGGAGCATCATCCCCAACTGCAACACCGCTTGAAGGAGGCTAAAGAAAAGCTTTTACAAGCACGGGAAAAACGGGTTAAACCGTTCCGGGATGAAAAGATTATTACCAGTTGGAACGGTTTAATGATTGGCGCTTTGGCCTATGTTTACCAAGTTTTCGGAAGAGAAGCGGATTATCAACTGGCCCGCGGAGCGGCCGAGTTTATCCTCGGTTCGTTGCGGCTACCGGATGGAAGCCTGGCACGGATTTATAAGGATGGTCAGGCAAAAGTCGAGGCCATGCTGGATGACTATGCATTTTTGGCTCAGGGTTTGATTACCCTTTATGAAGCAGACTTCAACCAAATGTGGTTGCGGAGAAGTCTGGAACTTATGGAGAGGGCCATGCAAAAGTACAGTGATGGAGAGGGCCGTTATTACATCATCGGTGATACCCATAATTTGGTTGCAAGACCGCTTTCCGGTTATGATCAAGCAATTCCCAGCGGAGTTGCGATCCATTGCCAAAATTTATTAAGATTAGCGGCCTTTACCGGGAGAAAAGATTTATATCAAGAGGCTGTCCGGATTCTTACGGCGTATAGCCGGGAGATGGAGAAAGAAAGTTGGGGGTTTGCCAGCCTAATCGGAAGTTTGGATCTATATTACCAAGGATTTCAAGAATTTACCTTTATTAGCGAAGGGAATGCCGTACCGGAGATCCTGGGTAAACTGCGGGAAAAATCCTATATTCCCTACCGGATTTTGGCGTGGCATAATAGCTTGACTCCAGATGGAACTGCTCACCCCGCCGGGGCTCTCTTTGAAAACAGGGGGGTTATTCAAGGAAAACCCACCTGTTACAGCTGTTCATCCAATAAATGTTTAGAACCGGTGACGGATTGGGAGCATTTAAAAACTAGTATTAATGATTTTCAAAACAACCTTCGCAATTCAGGAGGATAAATATCAGGGGAAATTGCAGAAAAGTGTAAATTTTTTTTGTCTACCGGACGATATCTACTATAGATGGTGGATCGATATTATTGGTGACACCTATATTATTAAAAACCTGAAATTAAAAGGAGCTGAAGTTATGGACCAAGATTATCGAAAGGAATCCCGGTTAAATACGCACATTGTTACAGAGCTTGATACCCAAGGCGGTATTCACAATTATTGCGGTTATATTGAAAACCTCAGCAAAGAGGGGATCGGTATTCTATCGTTGGATACGCTAAAATTAGGGGAGAGAGTGACCTCCAGCTTTTATCTGACCGGAGTTTCGATTAAAATTTCTTCTAACGCGACAGTAATTCACAGCCAAAAAGACGCTTACAATTTGTTTTATTATGGATTAAAATTTGATAATTTGACGGAAAAAGAGAGCCAGGCAATAGAAAAATATATGGATGAAAATAAATTAAATCGAATTGCTTAATAATATCGGATTTTTTTTGAGCTAAATAAAGCCATATGGCTGGTTTTACGGGCGAAATCAGGGCTTAAATTTTATTATCTTACATTATATCCAATAGGGTCGGCAGAAGCCGGCCTATTATTTTTGCCATTCTTAGTAAACTTATAAATCGACGCGGCTCACAATAAAAAGTCCGGTCTAAACCGGACTTTGGTAAAAGGACTTAGATACAAGCCCCACCGCAACTTAATACCAAAAGTATCAGGACCAGGAAGATTAAAAAAGATTCATTACCTTCCCCACATAAGCAACGTAACCAACTTTCTTTTTTCGGTCCGCAGCGGTCAGGCTTTGGGCGCCGGCATTCACATTCATGATGGTGATGTTTTGACATAATGCTCCCCCCTTCAGATATACGCTCGATGCTGGTTGTAATTATTCAAAGAGTATTTAGGTTTTTACCCTATTATAACTTATGATTATAAGGGACCTGCGGAACGCGGCCTAAGGAATATTTTCACGCTCCCAATGGCCTATTTTTATTTTAATTATTTTTCATAACCGGCTCTCATCGCTTCATAAAATGAAACAATGGGGGTGAGATTGCTTGAGAATATGGGCAGCCAATTTTCAAGGTTGGCTTGGGAAAAACCGTTTGTGGTTATGGTGGTCGATTTATATTCCCTTGCTCACCGGGATCCTGTTTTTAAACAGCAAACAATTGAATTTACCGGTTGAAGATTTGAAAAACTTGATTCTATCCCCGCAATATAAAATTTTTAACTCCTCTTTGATCATCGTATTGGCCAGGGTGGTGGTGGTTGCGGCCGGAGTTGTGGCATTAATGGTCTGCTTGTTCTTTCCTTATTTTAGGGTGAGCAAGGAAGGAGTTCAATGGACTGAAGAGTTAGAAGAAGAATTAGCCAGGGTTTCCGGGGAAGTTACCGGTGAAGAGATCGGCGGTTTGATTAAGGAAGAATCTTTTCGTTGGTCTTTGATATACGGTTGGCTGAAATTGGAAGGGCGCGAGGTACTGGAAGCTCAATTTTTGATCCGGGAATTATTGGCAACTATTTGGGAGGCTTTTCCTAATCAGAAAATCAGCCTTACTGCAATTAATCACGATGAACGCTGGGGAATTTTTCATCCACTCCTGACGAAATTGGTGATAGCGGAGAATCCCCATTTGTTGGATGATGAAACCACCTTTGGTTTAAAATTGCAGTTTCAAAAAGATTCGCAATTATTGTTGCATGTATATTCCGAAATCGAGGGTTTTTCGCAAATTGATGAAAAGTTCATCCTAATTTTAGGGGAAATTTTTTTATTGATAGTCATCAAGCAGGGTTATGTCCTGGAGGAACTTTTAACATATTTTGACAGGATATCATTAACTTTTAGTAACCCGAGAGTATAATATAAAATGGGAAAGGAGATGAAGAATTTGGGAGAGGTTATTCACGAAGGGGGCTCAAAGTCTGTAGGCAAGGGCCATGATTATCAGGCTGAACCGATAGAAAGGCCCTCGGATTCTTCCCACTCGGGGCAGAAAAAGGATCCTTATGTAATTCGTGCGACTGAGCGGGCCAAAACAAAGACCCGCAACCGTATATTTGAATTAAATGGAGGTCATGCTCACTGATTAAACGAACTACCCTATTAGGAATGAACCACGGTCGCCGCTTGGGAGTGACCGTTTTTTATTGCAATTTCCCCTTACCAAAGTTTGTTTTTATTTCATTTATCAAAAAAGGCCCAAAAGTGAAAGCCAAAATTCAAGCGGCATTCATTTTTGGTGCCTTTTCATGTATTTCGCGGTTGATACTACGTTTCGCTATTTTGCTGTATGCAGAATAGCGCAAGTATGTCAATCGATGAAAGAATATTATTGAAAACGCTTGACTACCACACAGGCATTGGTTGAACCAAAGCCGAACGAATTAGACATTCCTACGTTCAAGACGGCCTTGCGGGCTTTGTTGGCTACGTAGTCCAGATCGCATTCGGGATCGGGATGCTCTTGATTAATCGTAGGGGGAGATATCTGATGATAAAGAGTTAAAGCTGTAATAGCCGTCTCAACGGCTCCGGCTGCTCCTAATAAATGTCCGGTCATCGATTTGGTGGAGTTAACCAAGATTTTTTCGGCATGGTCACCAAAGGCCAATTTAATTGCCTTGGTTTCCATCGCATCGTTAACCGGGGTTGAGGTACCGTGGGCGTTGATATAATCCATTTCATCCGGTCTGATGCCGGCTGATTTAAGCGCCAGTTCCATACAACGGGCTGCCCCTGAACCGTCCGGAGCCGGGGAGGTAATATGATAAGCGTCGCTATTCATGCCAAACCCGATAACCTCGGCATAGATCTTGGCCCCCCGTTGCTTGGCGTGTTCTAATTCTTCCAGGACAAGGATGCCCGACCCTTCACCCATAACAAATCCATCCCGCTCGGCATCAAACGGGCGGCTGGCTTTCTCCGGCTGATCATTGCGGGAAGACAGGGCTGTCATATTGGCAAATCCGGCGATTGCCACCGGTACGATAGTTGCTTCCGTCCCACCAGTGAGAATGGCATCCGCTTCCCCGCGCTTGATAATATGATAGGCGTCGCCGACGGCATGGGTCCCGGTTGAACAAGCGGAAACCGCTGAATAGTTGGGGCCTTTTGCTCCGGTACGGATTGATATTTGACCGGCTGCCAGATTAAGAGCCAGAGCAGGTACAAAGAAAGGTGAAACCCGGTCCGGGCCTTTTTCGCGGCACACATCATGGTAATGAGTGATAGTCTCAATGCCACCCATGCCTGAACCAACAATCACTCCCACATTGTCGGCATTCTCCGGGGTGATTTTTAATTCCGAATCGGCTAATGCTTGCTCAGAAGCTGCAATCGCATATTGAATAAAACGGTCCATCTTCTTAAGTTCTTTTTTTTCGATGTATTGGAGGGGATCAAAATCTTTGACCTCTCCGGCGATTTTGGTGCTGAATTTGGTGGTGTCGAACCGGGTAATTAAGGAAACGCCGGAACGTCCGCTCATTAGTGAATCCCAATTCTCAGCAGCGGTAAGGCCAATCGGGGTAACTAAACCAATTCCAGTTATTACAACTCTTCGACTCAATATAATCACCTGCTTTTTAATTTTTGGGTTATTTTTGGAGATAGGAGTTTATTTCGATATTTGCTTACCAACGACTGAAATGATTCTGCGAAAGGTCTTGATATCTTCTGCCGGTAAGACTTCCTGCACTTTCCGGTCAAGCTGTTCGACCAACGATTTAATGGTTTCCCGAGCTTCAATTCCTTGAGGAGTTAGGTAAATTAAAATACCGCGGCGATCATCCGGGTCGGGACGCCGCTCGACCAAGCCTTTTTTCGCTAGTCGATCTAAGAGACCGGTCATACTGGAACTCTCCAAATCGAGTTTAGCAGCCAAAGACTTCGGATTTTCACCGCCATCCGGGGAAATCTCCAAAAGTAATAATGCTTTTGGCACACTAAGATCATACCCGCTTAGCCGTTGATTGTAGTAACGGGATAGTTTTTGCCACGTGTTTTTAAGGAGTAAGCAAAACAAGGGAGGGCTTAGATTCTCCATTGATTGGTACCGTCCTTATGAATGAATAATTAGTGCAGGCCCGAAAAATGACTCGTATACAAATTATACGCATACGAAAAATATATCATGGCAATTTGAACAAGTCAAATAAATTTCCAGATTTTTTTTAACATTGGGAGGGAAAATGAATAGACGGAGTGTGCGATGAAGATAAATGATTTGGTACCCCTCATTCAAGTACCTGAAAACGCCAAAAATGTTGAATTTAGCGGGATCAGCAATGACTCCCGAAAAGTTAAGCCGGGCGATTTATTTGTCGCGATACCGGGTTATAAGACCAATGGTCTGTTATATTTAAACGAAGCTTCCCAACATGGCGCCTGCGCAGCCCTGGTCGAACGGGAGGCTGCTATAGAAATACAAAAGCTTACGATTCCCATTATTCCGGTGGACAATATCCGAAAGGTTCAAGGATTGACAGCAGCCCATTTTTACGGATGGCCGGCTCATCGCTTACGGGTAATCGGGGTGACGGGTACTAACGGTAAAACCACGGTAACTCATCTGATAAAGCATATGTTGAGTAAAGCTGGAAAGGAAGTGGGTTTGATTGGTACGGTCTGGATCGATAACGGTAAGACCAGAGAACGATCCGAGCGGACAACCCCGGATTCAATTGAGCTGCAGAGAGTATTGGCGGAAATGGTCAATAACGAAGTACATACGGTGGTTATGGAAGTATCATCCCATGCCTTGGCTCAGGAGCGGGTGGCTGGAATCGACTTTGATGCGGCTGTTATCACCAATGTCAGTCATGACCATTTTGACTTTCACCATAATTATGATAACTATCTTACGGCTAAACTTTCTCTATTTGTGGGACTGGATCCCGGTAGGAAGAGCCAAAGCTACGCCGTGGCCAATCAGGATGATCCCAGTTTTGAAAAGATAGGGCAGATATGCCGGGTACCTATCGTCAGTTATGGCTCCTTGGAAAGTGCCGATACCTGGATCCAAAAGGTTGAACGCCGGGGATTTGTAAGCCGGCTTCAGCTAAAAATTTTTAAAGAGCAAGGGCAAATCACTACTAGACTCCCGGGAAGCTTTAATATCTTTAATGTTTTGGCTGCCGCTACGGTTGGTTACCAAGAAGGACTAAGTATTGAAGAAATAGAACAGGCGGTCGAAGAGTTTCCGGGTGTACCCGGTCGTTACCAGGAGATCGATTGCGGGCAGCCGTTTCGAGTAATGGTAGACTTTGCGCACAATCCGGCGGCATTGGAGAATATCTTAAAAATGGCGGAAGAAAATACCGGGGGTCGGCGAATTGTCGTCTTTGGCTGTGAAGGAGAAAAAGATCGCCTCAAACGCCCCATAATGGGGAAGATCGCGGCCGATAATTCGGAGATCCCTATTTTGACCACAGATAATATCTATTATGAAGCGGTTCCGCAAATTTTTGCCGATGTACTCCATGACTTGCCGCCTTTTCTGCGAAGTAAAATATTGATTGAACCGGATCGGGCGGCGGCGATTCATAAAGCAATCGAATTGGCACGGCCGGGCGACTTTGTGATTGTGGCAGGCAAAGGGCATGAAGAAGTTTTGGTTAGGGGTTCCGAGCACCTTCATTTTAATGATGTCGAGGTCGTTGAAGAGTTTTTAAAAGGGCAAACAATCAACGCCACTAACCGGAATATTCAGTGAACAATTTTGAGGGGATATGAAAATGAGATAAAGTGAATCCGGACTGATTTAATCGATTGATAAATTTTTCTTATTCAAAAGATAAACTTTGGATGATAGGATGGGATAAATTTATAACAAGCTATCATTTGAAGGGGATATCCGGATGCAGGGGTATTTATTTGTAATTGTTGAGGGACCCGATATAGACGGTTCAAAGTTATTTTCTTATTTTATGGAGACTGCTACGGGTGATCTCAATCTTTTTTTTGGACACTGGTGGACTGCAGAGAGCCAAGTTGACGTCCAGGCCCAACCGTATTCAATGTCACTCGAGCATTTTGTTAATTATGTTAATGCCGGAGAATTTTCAATCTGGTGGGCGAGGGGAGCGGTACTGTATGGGATAAAAACTGATTTGGATACGGCGTTAGCCGCCGGGAAAAATGTCATTATCCGTATTCATTCGACGATGCTGCCTGAAATACGCCAAAGGTATCCGGAGTCGGTTGTTATAGCATTGATAAGAACCCTGGATTTAATTGATGAAATTCCAAAAAACATTTATCGCCAAGCAGATCGTGAATATCAAGGAGACGCTTCAGGCACCGACGAAACATTTTCAGATCTGGCGCCAGACCGTATCATCTTGATGGAGGACGCGGATCTAAGTAGTCTGTATTCGAAGTTGGCCGTGTATATCGGGTCAGTTATTAAAAATCATAAAGTGTTCGATGTTACAATTGTCGGTGATACGGTTGGCGCAATCTCGCCATGTGTAGATAAGGGATCATTTATAGTCCGGCATGAATTCGGTGATCTTCTTATTGACGCGGCTGCCGGATTGACCCAATCTTTCGTGAAAAAGCGGCATTTTGATATCAAAAAATTGCTGGGTATCATTGTAACCCATGATCATATCGACCATTTTTTGGGTTTGGGCATTTTTCTTCATTACTTTAGGGATCAACCGATTGATCTACCGATTTATGCTCCAATTCAAACGTTAGCAACCCTACGAAACTATTTTTCCACTTTGCGGTTTAAGAGAATGTCAATAGCTGTTAAATTGCATCTCATGCCGATTGTATTGGCCCCGGGGACTATGGTAATCGATTTACCGGGCTTTTATCTTACGGCGTGCCCGGCTGCTCATTCACGCGATACCATTGCTTTGCGGATCCAAGACCGCAAGTCCGGCGCAAAAATTGTATTTAGTTGCGACACAGCCCCTAGTGGGCTAATCACAGAATTTATGGCCCATAGCGATCTTTTATTTCACGATTGTCAAGGAAGCCATCGCTTTAGCAAGATTTTTGCGGATGACCATTCATCGAGTTTTCAAGCCGGTCAGGCTGCTCAAGCCGCAATGGTTCGAAGATTGGTACTTACCCATTATGACCCGAAATTTTATTTGAATGAGGCGGAACTGATTCATGAGGCTAGGGAAGTATTCTCCGGTCCGGTTTCGATGGCCCGCTACAACCAGATTTATACCGTTTGAAAAAGCGGAGACCGGCCGATGGCTAAGGATGGTTCAGCGATATTTGAGCAATTACTCCACTTTACATTTGGGTAAATAGGAAGGTTTATTCGGTATTTAAGGCGAAATGACATCTATCATAAGATAACAAAATAAGCATCGAGGTATTCAATGACTTTGAAAGTAAATCCCCGGGCCCGCGGTTTAATCTTTGATTTTGACGGTACCCTTGGTGATACAATGCCGACTCATATCCACTCCTGGCAGGTGGTGGCGGAAAGATATCATTTTGAAATTTCGGCTACTCTTTTATATCAAGTTGCCGGAATGTCCACCGGCGATATCGTGGAGTATCTTAATCAGCATTTTGGTTATCAACTGGATGTTGCCACGATAGTCAAGGCCAAGAACGAGGCGTATCTTCAGTTTACCAAGAAAGTAAACCCTATTGAACCCGTTTTAAAAATAGTTCAAGCATATTACGGTAAAATGCCGATGGCCCTCGGCACCGGTGAATATCGGAATATTGCTTTGGTTAATGTTAAGGCCGCCGGGGTTGACCGTTATTTTGATATTTTGGTGACCTGTGATGATGTGAAAAAGGCTAAACCCGATCCGGAGACCTTCTTAAAATGCGCTGAGTTAATGAAAGTGGCGCCGGAGTTTTGTCAAGTATTTGAGGATGCTCCCCCCGGACTAGAGGCGGCAGCGCGGGCCGGGATGATCGTCACCGATGTCCGGCCTTTTATCAATAGAATATCGGCGTAAGTTGAATTTCAAAGGGGCTGCCTCATCAGAAGTAATTTGGAGGCAGCCCCTTTGAAGATTTTACAGCGTTTAATAAAATTTTGTCACTAAAATTGATTGGTGTCTTTATCACTGACCGCGGGTGTATTATGCATTGCGCTTTTAAAATATTCACTGGAAGAGAAATCAGGCATGGAACTGGCCGTTGAATGACTGACACCATTGGGATCAATAATTTGCATTCCCGAAAACCCCAATCTATCGGCCTCGGAAAGTAATATCTGATTTTGGACATCCCATTTCATGGCTTTTATATCTTTCATGGCCGCGATATGTTCGATACTGGAAATCTTGGTCTCGAGTGAAGCACTGACTAGCTTGGCGCCATCAATGGCTCTGTCCTTGAGCATGGAGTTGATATTTTGATAAAGGGCTTTGGAAGAGTTTTGGAAGGCCAACAAACCGGATGAACCGACTGCCAAGACAAGTAAGAGTGAGATACAGATGGTAATTCTGGCTGAAACCTTCAACTTTCTAAAACTTTTAAAAAATTTCATCTTGGATGCTCCTTTTGTTATTATTAGAGAGGGATTAATAAAGCCAATTTCAATCCCAATCAAAATGTCTAAAGGCAACTCACCTCCTCGGTCCCCCTCTCTTTCGCGAAAGAGAGGGGGATGGCTCAAGAGTTACAATAAGCAGAATAGTTCGCAGGGGGTGAGTTGT
>WSSedL1CaDRAFT_10000837_pt1 | contig 20164 bp, 19 predicted proteins | sample WetSurSL1Cattail_FD_9464 | JGI IMG/M metagenome (IMG submission 9464)
TGAAAATGTTCGAGCCGGTGGCGAAGAGCGAATTCTTTCTTGGCGAAATGCTGGCTTGCGAGGCAATGGTCAGTATTGATAACCGGCAAGGTATGGCGATTACTCAGAATGATGATTTTGAAAAGGTGCTTTCAATGGCAATTATTGATGCAGCCTATAACGCACAGCTGGAGGAATGCGGGTGGCTGAACGGGAGGCTTGAGGAGTTGAAAGAGCAGGTTGCTGAAGACGAAAGGAAAGAGTTTGGAAGAAATATGAAGTCAAAAGTTCAGTTTAGAGTAATGGAGGGACAATAATGATCAAGGAAAGTGTTTTTGATGAAGTGCACGATTGCCAGGGTTCTTTCAGATGTCTTCTGCATGCGATATCCAATCCGGGAGAAATTGTGGATTTTCAGGAATATGCCTGTAAATTTGAGGGGGACCACTGTATCATGCTGATGCTGGCATTAACGCTGCTTGATAAGGAAACAAGCCATTGGGTGGTGGATAATAAGGCTTTTTCAAGAACTCTGACAGAGCTTACCTATTCCAGACCGACGGAAGAAAAGGCAGGATTTATTTTCATTACGAGAACATGTTCCGAAGCTGTTATCGACAGTGTATTTGCAGAAGCAACTCCGGGATCCCTTGTTGAACCTCATACGAACAGTATTTTAATGATAGCGGTTGATGATTTCGAGCAAAATGGTACATGCACATTGAAGGGTCCCGGGATAAAAGAGTTAAAAGCTGCAGGACTTTCAACGTATGCAAGGATGTGGATAAGCAAACGCGATCGGATGGAATATGAGTACCCTGAAGGGGTTGATATATTTTTCGTTTCAGCGAAGGGGGCTTTAATGGCTATTCCCCGGAAAGTAAAAATGGAAGGGTGATGCGGATATGGCATATGTAGCGGTTTCAGGCGGGCAGGAGGCAATTGAAGAGTCCATAAAGCTTCTTAAGTATTACCGTACGGATGGAGAAAGTGATATTGAAATTGATGCGATAAAGGATAAAATGAAGCTTCTGATAGACAGAGTAATATCTGAAGCTGGTCTATATGCTCCGGATTATGCGGCTCTGGCACTGAAACAGTGTGAGGGGAGTCTGGAGGAAGCCGTCTTTATACTGAGAGCATACAGATCTACATTAACGCGAAACCATTATTGCAACACGATGAATAGTGTAGACATGAGGATTATACGCAGAATCAGCGCAGCTTTCAAGGATATTCCGGGAGGGCAGGTCCTTGGGCCGTCCTATGATTATGTACACAGGCTTCTGGACTTTGGCATCCCTGATGAAGACAAAGAAGAGATTGAAGCCTGGAGAACTGAATTTGAGAAAAATCAGCAGGCTGAAGAGGTTTATAAATTCCACAGGGTTTCTGATCTTTTACGCGACGAAGACCTTTTGGAAGAGGTGCCCGAGAATAAAAAAAAGCCTTATGATGTCACAGTAAACAAGCTTCCGCTTCCGGCACCGAGAAGCGCAAGACTGCAGACGCTGGCAAGAGCAGACACAGGATACGTTTCCGGCCTGGCTTACAGCTCTCTCAGGGGGTTTGGATCGGTCCACCCTACGGTTGGTGAATTAAGAACGGGATGGCTAAGTGTTGAGGTACCGTATTTGCTTCAGGAGGGACAGGAGATTTTTGTCGGAGAGGTTCTCGTCACTGAGGTGGAGTCGTTCGTATCTGCATCTAAAACAACAAAAAAAGAGCATGACGAAATGAAGGTCGGAGTTGGTTATGGTTGCGTATTTGGAAGAAATGAAACAAAGGCAATAGCGATCTCCATATTGGACAGCGCCTTAAGGGCAAACGGTGATTCACCTGTAAATGATGAGGAATTCGTTTTATTGCATGGTGATTGTCTGGAGATGAATGGGTTTTTATCCCACCTGAAGCTTCCACATTATGTTACGTTCCAGTCAAAGCTGGATCAATTACGAAAAAAGAAGGAGGGATAAAGGTGGATCATCAAAATAATAAACAGCATTATAATTTTGCTTTTCTTGATGAAGGAGCAAAAAGAGAAATAAGAAGATCCATTTTAAAGGCGGTAGCCATTCCCGGATACCAGGTTCCGTTCGGCTCAAGGGAATTACCGATTGGAAGAGGCTGGGGTACGGGCGGTCTGCAGATAACTCTTTCGATTATTGGTAAAAAAGATATTTTGAAAGTGATCGACCAGGGAAGTGACGACAGTGTTAACGCTGTCAGCATCAGAAAGCTTGTCACAGCTACAACAGGAGTTCAGACAACTACGGATACGGGCTGTGCAACTATTATCCAGTCAAGACACAGGGTACCGGAGAATAAAATGCGGAATGATCAGATTATGGTTTTGCAGGTACCAAACCCTGAACCCCTGAGATCCGTTTCTCCCAAGGAGGTCGTCAGCAGAACCCTGCATTCCGAAGCGGAGTATTCAGGGATATGGTTGAGATTATATGAAGGGATCATTAAATATGGACATACCGTTTCAGGCGCGGACCATCCTGTCATGGTAGAAGACAGGTACGTGATGAATCCGAGTCCGATACCGAAGTTTGACAATCCGAAGCTTCATCAATCCGATTGTCTTTACTTGTTTGGAGCAGGAAGGGAAAAGAAGATTTATGCGGTCCCGCCGTATACAGAGGTGGTCTCCCTGGCGTATGAAGATTACCCGTTTGCTGTTGAGGATATGACTGGCAGAGTGTGCAAGCTGTGTGGAGCTGAGAATGTTTATTTCGATGAAATTTTTGACAGCAGCACAGGCGAACATTATTTTCAGTGCTCCGATTCAGGCTTTTGTGCCAGACGACGCGGAAAGATTGGGGGGAATTAGCTTGAATACGGCAAATCCGGTTTTAAGGGTAAGAGATCTGATCGTAAGGTTTGGAGAAGGCTGCAATTATTGCCTCCAAGGAGCAGCTCTCGAGAAGGGCAGATGTCCATATTGCCACTCGGTGTGGGCGCTTAACAAGGTTTCTTTGGATTTATATAAAGGTGAGATTTTGGGGATTGTCGGGGAATCCGGGTCAGGGAAAAGCACTCTTTTAAGGGCTCTGTATTTTGACAGGGAGATAACGGGGGGAGAGGCTTATATCAGTGAGTATAAGGATGGAGAAAAAAATATATTTGAGATTTCCAACCAGCAGAAACGCTATATTCGTAATCAGAAAATGGGTATGGTCTATCAGAATCCCATTATGGGACTGAGAATGAACTTCTCAAGCGGCGGAAATGTCGCAGAAAAGCTTATTGCCGCGGGCATAAGAAATGCAGGCAGCATGACCGAACGTGCGAAATATCTTCTCAACCATGTGGAGGTCCCAATAAACAGGATCAAGGAAGAACCGAAAAATTTTTCAGGAGGTATGCAGCAGCGCGTTCAGATATCTAAAGCGCTGGCAAACAACCCCTCGATCCTTTTGCTGGACGAGGTTACAACAGGTCTTGATCTCAGTGTTCAGGCCAGAGTCCTGGATTTGATAAAAAGAATCCAGCAGGAGCTTGGAATATCCATGATTGTAGTCAGTCATGATTTATCCGTGATCAGAATGATGGCAGACAGGACGGTAGTGATGCTTGAAGGAAGGATCATTGAAGAGGGCCTGACGGATCAGATCCTGGAAGATCCCATCCATGAATACACGCAGATTTTGGTGCATTCACTGCTTTAAATATTTCGGATCAATTACAATTTATATGAGTTAGGGGTTTATAATATGAAGCATGTACAATATATCGTCAACGTTAACATCATTGCAACGGATTCCATTTTATATGATCATGTCATTATTCTTGAAGAGGACAGATTTAAAAGCATCCTTCCAATGTCTCAAATGGCGCAGTTTCTATCCGGGCTTGACCAGGAAAGTGTTTATGACGGTAAGGGCGCTTACGTTTCTGCAGGGTTTATAGATATTCATTCGGACAATATTGAAACGGTCATTCAGCCAAGACCTACCAGTATCATAGATTTTGAAATCGCACTGATGGAACATGAGAAACAACTGGTGAATCAGGGGATCACTACCATGTACCACTCCCTGTCGTTTTTGAGAAGAGACGGAGCCGCGATGAGGGACAAGGAGGTCAGAAAACCGGATAAGATGAGAAAATTGGCGGAGCTTATTAAAACACTCCATGAAGGCCGACATCTCATACGACATCGGTTTCATTGCAGATTTGATATAAGAAATTCAGAGGGGTATGATACCCTGATGGATTATCTGGACAGGGATTATATCGATTTACTCTCCTTCAACGATCATACACCCGGCCAGGGACAGTACAGGGATCTGACAAAATACAGGGAAAATCTAAAAAATTACAAGCCTGATCTTGAGGATAACCTGATCGATAGTATGATTGATGAGAGAATGGCAGTGCAGAAAATAAGCAGGGATAAAATAGAAAGAACTGCAGAGATTGCCCGAAGTAAGGGTATACCTATTGCTTCCCATGATGATGACAGTGAGGAAAAGATAGAATATGTGCATTCCGGACTAAAGGCCGATATCAGCGAATTTCCTGTGGAACTCAGTGTTGCCAGAAAGGCAAAGGAGAAAGGGATGCTCACGGTTGCAGGAGCGCCAAATGTTCTGATGGGAAGGTCGCATTCCGGGAATTTATCTGCGGTGGAGGCTATTTTAGACGGCTCTATTGACATTTTATGTTCCGATTATTATCCTCCGGCCATCCTGCATGCCATATTCAAACTTCATAACGAACACGGGATGAAGCTTTGGGACTGCATAAACCTTGTCACATTGAATCCCGCAAAGGCGCTTGGCATCGACAAGGACTTCGGGTCGATCGAAGAGGGCAAAAAGGCGGATTTTCTGATGATAGAAGTTCAAAACCGTATGCCGTCCATAACCAGGGTTTTTATCGACGGGATTTTGGTTTCCGAATTGAATTACAGGAGGGAAAAGTATGCTTAAAGTTGAAGGCTTATCAAAGGAATTCAAAATGCATATCAGGGACGGGCTGATTATTGAAGGCTTCAATGAGGTTTCATTTACGGCATGTTCCGGTAAACTGCTGGCTATAACTGGCGCCAGCGGAATAGGAAAGTCTACACTGCTGAAATGTATCTACAGGACATACAAGCCGTCGAAAGGCTCCGTCATTTACTTGTCAGGCGATGGTTCCAGGTACGATCTTGCAACGGCGGAGGATCAGACAATTCTCCGCCTCAGAAAAACCGAGATGGGCTATGTTTCGCAGTTCCTGCATGTTATTCCAAGGGTGTCAGCTATAGATATCCTCACAAACAGGCTTTTATCCAAAAACATTTTACCAGGGGAGGCAAAAGATACAGCAGAGGGCTACCTGGAAAAGGTAGGTATAAACAAAGCTTTATGGAACATGTATCCTTCAACCTTCAGCGGCGGGGAAAAGCAGAGGCTGAATATTCTTCTTGCGCTTGCCTCAAAGCCAAGGTTACTTCTGCTTGACGAGCCTACAGCCTCATTGGATTCCAACTCCAAGGAAATCATCCTGGAGCTGATCCTGGATGCAAAAAAAATGGGGATGACCATGATAGGGGTCTTCCACGACCAGGATGCCATAAAATTTCTCTCGGACAGCCGTTATGATATGCGCATCAATCAGCTGGTTGCCGTATCCTGATACACTAAATTGCAAAAGGAGATATTCATGTTATACGCGTATGAATCATTATTACCGGAAGGGCAGGAAAAAACAGAAAAAAAACTGGGCGAAAAGCCTGCCGTTCATTCAACCTCCAGTATCAGGAACAGTTTTCTGGGGAGTTGGACAGACATTGGCCCAAGGGTAAGCATCGCCGAGTCTGAGATAGGGGACTATACTTATTTTGCAGGAGATGCTTCCGCTATATATTCAACTGTTGGGAAATTCTGTTCCATCGCCTCCCATGTAAGGATCAATCCCGGAAATCATCCCAGGTGGAGGGTGATACAGCACCATTGTACCTATCGCAGAGTTCAATATGGGTTTGACATAAAGAATGATGAGGAGTTTTTTAACTGGCGCAGAGCGGATCGTGTTGAAATAGGCCACGATGTCTGGCTGGGACATGGCGTTGTTGTAATGCCCGGGATTAAAATCGGAACAGGTGCAGTTGTTGGCTCCGGTGCAGTTGTGACAAAGGACATTCCTCCATATGCCGTCGCTGTCGGCGTACCTGCAAAGGTCATAAAAATGCGATTTGATGAAGCTGTGATTGAGAAGATTATGAAAACCCGCTGGTGGGAGTGGGATAGAAAAACACTGGAAGAAAGATTTGAGAATTTTTTGGATTTGGATAAATTTCTGAAAAGTATGTCTGAATCATGAGATTTGCATTACCTCAACGCAAGTAACCCCGGTCACTGAAATAACAGCTAAAGGCAGGTAACAATATGGAGATGAATTATTCGGAATATGCAGAATTTGTTAATAAATTAATGCAGGCGGAAGTAATATGGCAGGCAGTGAATGATCTGAAGCCTCTCGGCAAATTTGTCATGACGGATACCTGTGGGTGGGAACCATTTTATTATCCGGGGTTTACATTGATTACCCCCACACTTGAAGAGGATTACTGCAATGCAGATGCTTACAGGATACTTTTAGAGGTAAAGAAAAAAGTTCTGTTAAAGCATATCAATCCGGCCAAAGGTGTTGAAGCTCCGGATCAAGCGCTTCATATGACTGTCGCACGGCTTATTTCGGGTAAGGACTTTGAGACAAACACGACGGAGCTTTACGATAACTTTTTCTTAAGCCATATGAAAGAGTTGCTTTCAAAACTTGCCGTTTCTGGTCAGCTCCGGTTCGAAATCAAGGGAATCTCTGTTTTCCCCCAGGGGGTAATTGCTGCTGTGGTTTCTCCTGTGAATGAGGCGGATTACAATTGTCTTCAAAATTTCAGGGATTTCGTTTATTCGGACAGAACCCTGCAGGAACTGGGCGTAGAGCGCAGGCGGATGTTCCATGGGCATATCTCTTTATTCTATATAGAGAAGGAATTGGACCACATGGAGAAACAAATACTCCAGGATGAAATTGACAATATAAACAAGCTATTCTTTGAAAAACCTTTACCCTTCCATATAAAAAGGGCAGAGGTAAGAAGATTTAACAACTTTTTAAGTTTTGACCATGTGGAAAATGGACCCGTTTTTGAATTTATCTGATGTATATACAATGAAAAAAAGAATTGGGAGCATCAGTTTTTTCAACATATATATCCGGATATGAGTGTGCAAATGGAGGAGTAGTTTTATGAAGGATTGTGAAAAAGAAATGGCTGAGTTTGCTTATGGATTGACAGAATCAGCGGGCGCCATATTACGGTCGGAACGCAAGCATACCGCAATCAAAATGATGGATAAAACATCGCATATGGATATTGTAACGCAAAAGGATGTATTGATAGAGAAATTTATAACGGATGCAATCCTCCAGAAATATCCGGGACATGAGGTGTTGGCGGAAGAAGGCTATAATACAGGTACAAACAGCAATTCCGGATATACCTGGATTATCGACCCTATCGACGGAACGATTAATTTTTGCCGCTTCGCCAGGGATTATGCGATTTCAATTGCATTATATCATGGTAAAGCTCCGGTCTTCGGCCTGATATATGATGTGGCAGGAGACAGGATGTACAGCGCTGAAGACGGCAGCATCCCGGAAGTAAATGGAACTTGTCTTGAAAAGCTGTCCGGCAGTGAAACCAAACTTCGGAATGCAATCATCGGGATGAGTCTCCGGACGATGAGGGAACTGAACAATATGGGGACGGATGTTTTGGATCTGCTTTCAAGAGTACAGGCACACAGGTATCTGGGATGCGCATCTCTGGAATTATGCAGGATCGCAAGCGGAGAATATGATGTGTTTATTTCATCAAATGTTTATACCTGGGATATTGCTGCTGCAAGAATTCTTATCACACAGTGCGGAGGATCCATGATTGTGTGCGAAAAAGAGCTGGATGCCGCCTGTGCGCGAAAATACTTTGTTGCAGCTTATCGTTCTCCTGCATTGTGGGAAGACATATTGCAGTTGCTGCCGTATAATGTACAGTGTGCTTTTGGATATTCCTCATAAAATTAACACACTATTAAACCCGGTGTAATTGAGGCTTAATCAGCAGGGTTTAAAATGAAAGCAGAAGATTTGATTTAGAGGGGAAAGGAGAAAAATATGTACAAGTTTATTACAGTCAAATGCAGAAGTTGTAATTCCGTCATATACAATTTGCCGGAAAAGGATTTTAAAAAGCTCAGGCTGATCAACCTGACCTGCGAAGATTGCAGGGATCATTCCACTTCGGAAAGTTTCAGGATGGAAACAAAAAAATTGGTTATTCCAAAAAACATGCAAGTGATTTGAAAAAACGCAGGATAAGCCGATATTGTAAGTAAAACCGCTTATCATAAGCGTTTTTTTTATGTGCTTTTTCAGGTTGCCATCATATGGAACATTTGTGCCGGATGAATTTGCGGAGATGCTGAGAAACGGCGGGATATTCTGAAACTTATGGATATACTTCTTGAGATAAGGCCAGGTCCAGGTGTGAATAGTTAACAAATACATAATATGGGACTAATGAAAATTATCTATAATGTTGTTATTAAAGCATTTTATGCAGGTAAGTAAAGTGTGAATGTAACAAAAGGAGCATTATAGATATGAAAATTAATACAGGAACAAGTTATATCAGTTTCAGAACTAAATTAGTTGCAGCCTTTATGTTGACCATTCTGCCGATCATTCTCCTTGGGATGATTTCCGCAAGCAAATCTGCAAATGCCATAAAAGCAACAACCGCAAGCGCGACCATTCAAACAATGGAGCAAACAAACAGGTATCTGGATCTGCTCTTATGGAATATTGAAAGTACCTCTCTTCAGATTGCCCAAAGTCAGGCGTTTCTGGGTTTGTCAAGTAACACGGGAACATCCGGTAATGGTAGTAATGTGGCTGAGGTTGAGAGTATCTTAAATAATGTAAAAAGCAGCAGTACGTTTATTTCTGATATTTTGGTTTTAACACAATCAGGACAGGTAATATCAACAGGTGGATATTCGGTCAATGGCATGAGCCTTGATGCTTTCAAAGAAAGCAATTTTTATAAAAAGGCAGACAGGGTAAACGGTGGCATTGTGTGGCTCGGTTCACACCCGGAACTGGATAAATACAGCAGTGCTAAAGACAGCCAATATTCTCTGTATGCAACCAGATTGATAAAAGGGAAATTGTCTGGCGATGCTGAGATTCTTATTCTGATAGATATTAAATTGGACTTTATAAAAGATCTGCTTGAGAATATAAAGCTTGGAAGCGGCGGGGAGGTTCACCTTGTAAGCCCTGATGTCAGAGATATCAGTGTGTTTGCGGGGAACGGGAAAGCGGCAGCAAATAATGTGCAGGTACCTGATATGGCTTTTTTTAAGAAGATCATAAACGGTACAAGCCTAAATGGCTCAGATTATATAGAGTATTCAGCCAATAATTATCTGATGACCTATTCACGACTTGGAACAACAGGGTACGTCCTTATAGGATTGCTGCCTGATTCCACACTTTATTCGGCTTCCCGGAGTATAGCTCTCACGACAATTTTATTAGTTGTATTAGCTGTATTGGTGGCAATTGCCCTTGGAATTTTTATTGCATTTCATACGGGCAAAGTCCTCAACGTGGTTACTGTATCTGCCGATCAGGCAGCAAAGGGCGACCTCACAGTGGAGATTCCCTCGGAGAGGAAGGATGAATTTGGCATACTGGCCCATAGCATCTCAAAGATGATTTATGATATGCGGCAACTGATAAGAAGTGCGACCAGCTTTACACATAGTGTTGTGTCATCCACAGGAGTTGTATCGAACACTGTAACACATGTTTCCAATATTTCAAACGAAATTATGCAGGTGGTTCGCCAGATAGCCGAGGGCGCAAACAAGCAATCTTCCGGAACGGAAGCTGCAACATTTACGATACTTGAATTAATATCAAAGATGAAGACGGTTGCAGATAGTACGGAAAAGATCGAGAACCTTTCAAATCAATCTCTGAACCTTGCTCAAAACGGATCAGCCTCCATAAGGAAACTATCAGCTGAATGCAGCATTGCTGCTGACGTTACAGGAGAAATGATATCTGACATTCGCTTGCTCAAAGAATATTCAAAGGATATTGGAAAGCTTGTAAGGGGAATTCACTCCATTTCAGAACAGACGAATCTATTGGCACTAAATGCAGCGATAGAGGCCGCTCATGCAGGTGATGCAGGACTTGGCTTCTCAGTGATTGCCGAGGAAATAAGAAAACTTGCTGATCGGTCTGTCACATCAGTACTGAAAGCAGAAAATATAATCAAGCTTGTAAACAGTAAAATTACCGATACCTCAAGGAATGCTTCCTCTGCAGAAAATATGCTCAAAGTTCAGAATGAAGCGCTTTCTGAAACGATATCCGCTTTCGACAGTGTATCCTCTGTAATGGATGCTTTTAATGCAGAGGTGTATGATATTAAAACAAAAACCTCCGACATGGAGCAGCACAAGGAAGATGCGATAAAGGCCATCAGTGAAATATCTGCAATTTCTCAGGAGACCGCTGCATCGACCCAGGAGCTATCCGCCTCCATAGACGACCAGGATCTACGAATCAATCTGCTTGTAAGTTATGTCAGTGAACTGGATAATACTTCTGCCAAATTATCAGATTCACTTGGGAGGTTCAAGACTTGAGGCTGTTCGGTGAAAATGCAGTTTATTTGTGTTCAGCCAGGATTGAACTGCAAACATTAACCCATAATTAACACGGGATTAATTTTAACTTAAACAATATACAATATTATTAAACTATACCTAATAGGTTAACAAAATAAAACGTATTCATGGAGGTTCATAATGAAAATGAAATTTAAAAAAGCAATAACCGCAGTAGCTCTCGTAATATCTTCAGCCATAATATTCACAGCCTGCGGTACTTCTTCGCAGCCGACTCCTGCAGCAGATAACGGTACGGGCACAGCAGGAACCCTTTCAGGTACTGTCACTATTTCCGGATCCACTTCCGTACAGCCTCTGGCACAAGATCTTGCTGACATATTTAACGAATCCGAGTCCGGTGTCAACATAGAAATACAGGGCGGCGGCTCCAGCCAGGGAATCAAGGATGTGACCGACGGTGTATCCGATATAGGCAATTCTTCCCGTGAATTGAAGGAAGAGGAAAAAACCGGCATTACCGAACACATCATTGCATACGACGGTATTGCCGTAGTAATGCATCCATCCAATCCTGTCACCAATTTGACTTCGGAACAGGTACAGAAAATCTTCAAGGGTGAGATAAAAAACTGGAAGGAAGTTGGCGGTAAGGATCAGGAGATTCTTGTAGTAACACGTGAGGAAGGTTCCGGTACAAGATCCGCCTTTGAAGAACTGATGAAGCTCCAGGAAAAGAAGGATGACAAAACGGTTTCTTTCATCAGAAGTGATGCGCTTGTCGGAGACGGCAACGGAGCAATAAAAGCTAATATTGCCTCTAAAGATAATGCGATCGGCTATACTTCTCTTGGATTTGTTGATACCAGCATCAAAAAAGCGACTCTTGATGGTGTCGAATGTACAGTGGAAAATGTGAAAAACAAAACTTATGCAATATCCAGACCGTTCCTGATGCTTACCAAAGGAGAGATCAGACCAGAGGTTCAGGCATTCCTTGACTTCATTCTTGGTGATAAAGGTCAGGAAGTCGTAGGCAGCAAATATATCAAAGTCAAATAATTGAAGGCCGGCAACTATACATGGATATCTGCCAAAGATTATGCCAGGACTGGTGGTTGACTGCGTCAACTGCTCGCCCATGAATCCAGGGTAACAGACTACACCAGTTTGTTACCCTTCCGGTATATCTGCGGAAGTCTGCAAAGAAATATTCAAAATACAAATGGAAGGTATTATCCTGGGGGTTGTAATGTACCTGCCAGGAGGCTGGACAAATGAATATGCAAAAATTTGAAATAGAGCAGCTAAACCTATTTTATGGTGATGTGCAAGCGTTGAAAAATATTAACATCAACATTGCTGAACTGCAAGTGACTGCTCTGATAGGACCTTCAGGCTGTGGAAAATCCACTTTTCTCAAGACGCTGAACCGGATGAATGATCTGATACCCGGTGTCCGGATCACCGGCAATGTGTTTATGGATAACGAGAACATTTACGGGCAGTGTGACATAGTGGATCTGAGAAAAAGGGTCGGTATGGTCTTCCAGAAGCCCAATCCGTTTCCGATGTCCGTATATGACAACATCTCTTACGGGCCGAGGATACATGGGGTAAGATCCCGGTCACGGCTGGATGAAATCGTTGAAAAGAGCTTACGGGATGCAGTACTGTGGGATGAGGTGAAGGACCGCCTGAAAAAAAGTGCGCTGGGACTTTCCGGTGGACAGCAGCAGAGACTTTGCATCGCCAGGGTCCTTGCCGTAAACCCGGAAGTTGTTTTAATGGATGAACCGACTTCTGCACTCGATCCTATATCCACATTGAAAATAGAAGATTTGATTGATGAACTGAAGCAAAACTATACGATCATTATCGTGACACATAATATGCAGCAGGCGGGCAGAATTTCCGACAGGACAGCGTTTTTTCTGCAGGGTGAGATCGTGGAATTTGACCTGACAGAAAAGATATTCAGCAGACCAGTGGATAAAAGAACGGAAGATTATATTACCGGAAGGTTCGGATAAGGAGGATTGAATTATGGTAGCAAGACATTCATTTGACCAGGGGCTGGATGATCTGCACCTGAATTTAATAGAGATGGGAAGTATGGTTGAGGAATCCATCGATAATACTATTCTCGCTTTGAAAAATCAGGATGTGGAATTGGCAAGGAAGATATTCCGAAATGACGATATTATTGATGATTTTGAGAAGAGGATCGAAAAGAAGTGTATAAACCTGATAGCACGACAGCAACCGTTGGCCAAGGATCTGCGCACGATAAGCACGGCGTTGAAGATCATCACAGACATGGAAAGAATAGCTGATCATTCTGCAGATATAGCAGAAATTACGATCAGGTTATCCGGACAAAAATTCATTAAACCGTTAATTGACATACCCAAAATGGCTGAGCTCGCCAAACTGATGGTTAATAAATCCATTGACGCATATGTTAAGCAGGATATCCAGCTTGCTGAAGAGGTTTGCGCAAGTGATGACGAAGTGGATGACCTGTTTAATAAAATCATTATCGAACTGATTGATCTGATGAAGAATGATCCAATGTGCATTGAACAGGGTATTGAATTTATGTTTATAGCAAAATACCTGGAGCGTATGGCGGATCATGCAACGAACATCGGCGAATGGGTCGTGTTCAATGTAACCGGTGAACATGAACGCCTTGCAAGGCTTTTCCATAAAGAATCGGGCATGGATAAACACGCAGAAGACAGTGATGACCCCGCAGGTACCATTCTTTAAGATGGAGGCTTAAGATGTCAAAAGAGTTGATTTTCTTAGTAGAAGATGAAGTCCATATACAGCAACTGGTAAAATACAATCTCGAAGCGAATGGATACAGAGTGCTTACATTCGGCAGCGGTGAAGGTCTTCTTGAAGAAGTACAATGCTCCATCCCGAGACTATTTATACTGGACCTCATGCTCCCCGGAATGGACGGGTTTGAGATCTGCAAACAGCTGCGGTCAAACCCCGGAACAAAGAATATTCCGATCATTATGCTTACAGCAAAAAGTGAGGAATTCGATAAAGTCCTCGGCTTGGAGCTTGGCGCGGACGATTATCTGACAAAGCCCTTCAGCGTACGCGAGTTGGTTGCCAGAGTGAAAGCGATACTTCGCAGAATGACGAATGCAGCTCCTGCTGAGATTGAGATTATCAGACATGGAAATATAGTCATGAACTTGAGCAGGCACGAAGTATACAAGAATGATCAGCTAAAGGAAATGCCGCTGAAGGAATTCGAGTTGTTGAAAATGCTGCTGCTTAACAAAGGTAAGGTCTTGTCCAGGGAGCTGCTTTTGGATAAAATATGGGGCTTCGATTATTATGGAGAGACCCGGACAATCGATGTACATATACGCTATATCCGACAGAAAATCGAGGACGATGACAGTAACCCGGAATATATTGAAACCATACGTGGCATAGGCTATCGGTTTAGTGACCGTACAAATGAGCAGTAATCCACAACATCAATTAACATTTCATCAACCATCATTTAACCAATCCATAATATTCTGCTAATATTCAGATAATAAAATGATCTTAAGAATATTTGATACGGGGATTCAGTGAAATGAATACATTTATTATTAACAATGTAAGAATTGTAACTGAGTATGGCATTATTGAGAATGGGTTTATCTATGTGAAGCGCGGAATCATTATGAATGTCGGGAGAACAGCCCCAGGCAAAATCCACCGAAGCTGCAGCACTATTGACGGCAATGGCGGCTGGCTTCTGCCGGGTATGATCGATATCAGTAATGAACAGCTTGCCACTGATGATAATGCATCTTTCTATTCTATTGAAAAAACCTTGTCCAGCCACGGAATCACCTCTGTATTCCATATGACACCCGGATATGAAGAAACTGGTGACAACAAGCTGGAACAACTCCGGAGATTGGGCATAATCCGCCATCATTTCAGGATAAACCTGCCAGTATTGAATTCATACTATATCGTAGGTGCATCGTCAGTCTGCAGTGAAACTGAAATCTCCGCACCCGGTTCAGATGTTACAACTGCGGGAAAGCATCCGCTCCATAACCCGACCATATACGATATGATCAGTCATCCTTCCATATATATCATTTGCGGCGACAGTGCGAAGCCTACGATATTGCAGTCCATTTATGCACTTCATCATTTTTATGGGGTGCGTTTGATTGACGCAGTAGGTATGGCCAGCTTAAACCCCGCCAGAGCAATTGGTCTTGACAAAAGACTGGGTTCCATTGAGTGGGGAAAAAGAGCAGATCTTATACTTACAGCCGACAGTTCCGATTGCATGAAGATCAGTAAGGTATTCGTCAGCGGTTGTATTGTATATGACAGTAAAGTCTCCGGGATTAATGAAGATCAAAATAACTATTTTAAATATCCTATGGACGGTATAATTTAAACTTCGTGCCATGCAGAAGGAGACATCTATGGAATCAGCCGTTTATAAAACCATATCCAATGAAAATATCAATAACAGACAATCCCAGTATTACCTGCAACCTCTTGCAGCCAGTAACGGGATAGAAGAAAGAGCATTGGGTGATGAATTTATGGAAATATTAAATCATGAGAAAATCAAAACAGTGTTCCAACCGATTATTTCCCTTCGAAATGGAGATATCCTGGGTTATGAGGCATTAAGCCGCGGTCCGCAAAAATCTTTTTTTGAGAATCCGGAGAAGCTTTTTGACTACGCCAGGGCAATGGGACGACTATGGGAACTGGAATTTCTCTGCCGGTTGAAGGCGTTGGAAAACGTTTCACGTTCCAGCATGACAGATTTGATCTTTATTAATGTGGATCCCCACATCATAAAGGATGAGAATTTCCGAAAAGGTTTCACAAAAGATTTTCTGCGCAGGTACAACATCAGCCCGGAAAATATCGTGTTTGAAATTACCGAAAAAAGTGCCGCCGTCAATATCGAGAGCTTCAACAAGCTGATCAATAATTACAAGGATCAGGGGTATAAAATTGCCATTGACGATGCAGGCTCCGGATATTCAGGCCTGAAGCTGATCACAGACATACATCCTCACTTTATCAAGCTGGATATAAACCTGATCCGTAACATTGACACGGACGGTTTGAAATACGCATTGATAAAGACCTTTTTCGAGTTTTGTATGGTCACTGATATCAAACTGATTGCAGAAGGAATTGAAACAGAGAATGAACTGAATACGCTGATAGATATCGGTATCGATTACGGCCAGGGGTATTTCATACAAAAACCGTCTGAAAAAATTGCCGATATTAATAATGATCTAAAAATACATATCAGTTTAAAGAATGCCAAGAAAAAGGAGTTGTATGTCAATAGACCTACTACCGTTTTCGTAGGCGACATCTGCCGCAGAAACATAACTGTGGGTTCCAGAAGCACCGGGCTTTCAGTGCTTGAAACATTTAACAGTAATCCGGCGTTGCACGGCATTCCGGTTGTGGATGACGGGATTCTCGTCGGACTTGTTATGAAGGAGAAGTTTTACTCCAGGTTGGGAACACAATATGGCTATGCACTTTATGTCAACAGACCCGTCAGTATATTAATGGATAACCGGCCACTTTGTGTGGATTTTGAAACGACCATCGATATTGTTTCCAAAATGGCAGTAGCCAGAAATGAAGAATGTCTGTATGACTACATTATTGTAACCAGGGATAATTCCTACTATGGCATTGTGACTGTTAAGGATCTTCTGGAAAAGACAACGGAGCTGGAGGTTAATTATGCAAGACATTTGAATCCTCTTTCCGGCTTGCCTGGCAATATGCTGATCGAACAGAAACTATCCTATCTCATAAGGGATACCAGCCCATATACGGTACTTTATTTCGATATCGACAATTTCAAAGTTTATAATGATATCTACGGCTTTGAAAAAGGCGACAGGGTGCTGCAATTTCTTGCAGTAAAGCTGGTGGACATATTATCTTCCGAATGCAGTTGCAGTCATTTCATCGGACATATCGGAGGAGACGATTTCATTGCCATTATCAAATCACATACTGCCGATGACATCTGCAAAACGATACTGGATTCTTTTGACCGTGGAATTACCGGCTTTTACTCAGAATCTGATCTGGAAAGAGGTGTGTTAATTGCCGGGAACCGACATGGCAAGGTAGAAGAATTTGGTTTGATGACTCTTTCCATTGCTGGCATAAGCAATAAAGAGCGCTCTTTTAACGACATTTACCAGCTTTCGGAGTACTCCAGCCGAATCAAAAGAAAATGCAAGGAGAAGAAGTGCAGCAGCTTCCATATTGAATAATTGTTAAGAAAATTATAAAAATCTTAACAATTCTTAACAGCGAATTAATTCCGTTTTTATACAATCATAACGTTGGCTTATTATAATCTGTTTGTAAGATAAATTCCCCAAAAAAATAGGAGGTTATTAGTATGCAGAAATTTAGGATTCTTATGGTATTTGCACTGGTTTTTTCATTGGTACTTGGAATGGGACTTGTTGCTTCGGCAGCAGATGATTCAGTAAAAATCGTATTGGATGGTAAAGTACTGGCAGTCGATCAGGCTCCAAGGTTTGAAGACAACTTCACACTGATTCCTGTAAGGGCTATCGGTGAGGCACTCGGCGGAATAGTAGACTATGATAATGCTACCAAACGAGTTGTGATTAAAACGGCAGACCACACACTGCAGATGGAACTCAACAACAGATATGCCATGGTAGATGGAAAGTCGGTTGCCATGGATATCCCGATGAGGGGATTTTCTGGAAGAACCTTTGTCCCTGCCCGCTTTGTAGCGGAAAGCCTCGGCGCAGATGTTACATATGTTAGTGCTTCAAAAAGTGTAAACATCAAGTACTTTTCAAAAATGACCGGTTCATTGAAGATCAGCGGATCCACTACTATACAGCCTGTAGCTGATGGAGCAACTATAAAATTGATGGATATGAACAAAGGCAGACTGACAGTAACCGTAGCAGGCGGTGGTTCCGGTGTTGGCGTAAAGGACGCAGTTGCAGGTACAGTCAATATAGGCAACAGTTCCGCAGCGCTGACCAATGCACAAAAGGCAACCTATCCTAAATTAGTCCAGACATTTATCGGCAGTGATGCCATTGCTGTCATCCTCAACAAGGCAAATCCGGTCAAGAATCTTACCAAACAGCAGGTATTTGATATTTACACCGGGAAAATCACCAACTGGAAGGATGTCGGCGGAAATGACGCACCCATTCTGGTGCAGGTTCGTGAATCCACCTCCGGTACTGCTGCTTCCTTCTTTGATCTGGCTATCAAGGCGATCGATTCCAAAGCAAAAGTCCCTGCAACCTTCACGCCTTCCATCTCCAGCGGCGCACTTGCACAGGCGGTAATGTCGAATCCCAATGCTATTGGATATGATTCCTACGGATATATTGATCCCAAGACAGTTCATGCTGTAGCAGTTGAAGGGATTGATTGCACGGACAATAATGTCAATGCAATGATCTGGCCGTATACCCGTTCTCTTGTAATGCTGACACAGGGAACTCCCACTGGTCTGAGTGCAGTTTTCATAAACTATGTACGCAGCACGGAAGGCCAGAAGATCCTGACTGATAACGCTTATATCGAATTGAGAAACAAATATGCAGCTACTTCAAAGTAAATATCCCATATAAGTCTCCAAAGGCATCAGGCAGAAGCCTGGTGCCTTTGGAAGTTCTAAAACAGGGACAATACAATACCGACATATGTTTTTTAAGAAAAAAGGTGGTGCAGTATGGAACAAGGTCAAATCGCAGAGCGCATTTCAATGTCTGTGAGTCATAGTAAGGAACAATCCTGTATTCGACGTGCAAAGCTCATTGATGGAATAGCGGAAAAGATAATTCTGTTTTTGACAGTAATGAGCGCGTTGATGATTGTATTTATATTTATCTTTATCATTCAAAAATCCTTTGGCGTCTTTTCAAAAAGCGGCGTTGGTTTTGTTACAAAAACAGGCTTCGACCAACAGGTGGCGGATTCCTTTGTCGCACTTCCAGACGAGCAGACTTGGGTTTTCGGTGTGCTTGGGCTTCTGGCCGGTTCATTGCTGACTACATTGGGTGCTTTATTACTGGCAGTTCCCATGGGTATTGGTACGGCAGTCGTCATCTCTGAATTATCCCCTATGTGGACAAGAAAATTTCTGCAATCGGTAATCAGGCTTCTTGCTGCGATTCCCTCCATTCTTTTTGGCTTGATCGGCATGCTGGTTGTCATCCCATTCATACAAAAAACCTTTGTCACAACCGAACTGCAGTTAAAATACATCCAATTCTTCCAAATGGACGGGAAAAGTCTCCTCGCCGGTATTCTGGTTCTCAGTCTCATGATCCTGCCGATCATTGTAGCTCTCAGTGTAGACGCTATCAATGCAGTACCCAAAAAGTACATGGAGGCTTCACTTGCTCTTGGATTATCACGCTGGCGCTCCATTGTCAAGGTGGTGCTGCCTTCAGCCAAATCCGGCATTCTGGCAGGCGCGGTACTTGGTATGGGACGAGCTATGGGAGAGGCGATCGCACTCTCGATGGTTACCGGAGGTGTTGGACATATTCCAAATCCGGCCAATGGTACGGGCTTCCTGTTGACACCTGTTCTTACTCTTGCATCCGCTATCGTTAACAAGTCGGAGGCCATGTCTGTTCCGTCCATTGAGTCGGCATTGTTCGGCTGCGGCGTTGTACTGCTGCTTACTACGACAATATTAAGCATATCGACCAGGGTTGTGGAATATGCGGTAAAAAGGAGGCAGGGACTTGTTTAACAGAATTTATAAGGAATATTTCGGCCAGTGGCTTTCCTGGTTCTCATCCATTCTAACCATCGTATTGTGCATGGCGATGATTGGTTATATTTTTGTCAATGGCATATCACATATCAGCCCAAAGCTCATCTTTACCGATCCGTTACCAGGATCTGATGAAGCCAGCATGGGTGGGATCCTTTCTCCTATCATCGGAACGCTGCTGTTGACGCTCATCGGTATTGTTTTTGCTTTCCCATGGGCCCTGGCAACTGCGATTTATTTATCGGAATATTCGGAGAGAAACCCCCTGGCGAAATATTTCAGATTAGGTATTGATGTGCTGTCAAGTGTTCCCACCGTTGTCATCGGTATTTTCGGACTCACTATTTTCAGCCTTCCTCAACTTGGATTTATGAGTTCGATGGTAGAGGGCACAGGTGTCAGTAAAGCCTTTGGACGATCCTTCCTTGTAGCCGGTATTACAATGGCGGTTATGGTATTGCCATTTGTCATTAAAACCTGCGAGGAAGCGATCAAGGTCATTCCACAGTCCTATAGGGAGGGATCTCTGGCAATTGGTGCAAGCAAATGGCATACGATAGTAAAGATTATTTTACCCTCCGCTAAAAATGGTATCATCACTGCCGTTATTCTTGGCATGGGCAGAATA
>WSSedL1CaDRAFT_10000838_pt1 | contig 20157 bp, 15 predicted proteins | sample WetSurSL1Cattail_FD_9464 | JGI IMG/M metagenome (IMG submission 9464)
TGTTTTAGTTTTTTCGAGAACAAAACATGGAGCCGATAATGTGGTGAAAGCTTTACGCAAAAAAGGTATTGCTGCCGAAGCCATTCACGGAGACAAATCGCAAAATGCGAGACAAAGAGTTCTTGAAGCATTTAAAAACAAAGAAGTTGGTGTTCTTGTTGCAACTGATATTGCTGCCCGTGGAATTGACATTGACCAATTGCCTTACGTAATCAACTTTGACTTACCTAATATTCCTGAAACTTACGTACACCGAATAGGAAGAACTGGACGTGCTGGGAATGGCGGAATTGCAATTTCTTTCTGTAGTAAAGACGAACATGGATATTGGAAAGACATTCAAAAACTAATTAAGGTAGATGTAAAAACCATTTCAGATCATCCTTATCCTTGGCATGCTGGAAGTCCAGATAAAATAGAGGAAAAACCTAAAAATTCAAACAGAAGTGGCGATGCTCATAAATCGAGAAAATCTAGTGCTTCTAAGCAAAATAAAAAACGCTGGTATTAATACTTTCGTTTAACAATTTACAATAATCGTAAAATAGCCTAATAAAGTTATTTTACGATTTTTTTTTAAATAAAAGTCATTTCTTTAACAACCAATTCATTAATAATTTTTTGCAGTTGTTTGGTGTCAAATGGTTTACTAATAATATCATCAAAACCTGCAGAAATTGCTTCTTCTGTAACTTCCTCTTTATCAAATGCAGTCAAAGCAATTATAGGTGTTTTTATTCCTTTTTGACGAATTAATCTTGTCGTTTCAAAACCATTCATTTCAGGCATATTAATATCCAACAATACGACATCAAAACTCCTAGAATCTAATATATCAATAGCCTCTTGACCTGACAAAGCAACACTGCACTTATAATTAAATTTTTCAATTGTTTTTTGAGTAATCATTAGATTAATCTTATTATCATCAACAACTAGAATATTGAAAATCTTACTAGACGATAAATCGACTTTTATATTATTAATAATCGAATTGGTTTTCAATATATCATTTTCAAAAGCAATAGTAAAATAAAAGGTGGTTCCTTTTCCTAATTCACTTTTTAAATAAATGGTACTATTAAATAAATGTAATAATTGTTTAACGATAGAAAGACCTAATCCTGTTCCCTGGTAATCAATTTCTTTACGACTAACTTGAACAAACTTATCAAAGATTTTTTCTTGATCTTTTTCTGCAATTCCAGATCCATTATCTTCTATTTCAAATTCAATAAAATGAAGATTATCCTTTACATCAACTAAATTCGCTGAAATAATTACTTCGCCATGATGCGTAAATTTCAAAGCATTACTAACTAAATTAATAATGATTTGAGAAAAGCGAAGTTTATCTCCAATTAAATATTCTGGTATTTTAGGATCAATAATAACCTTCATACTGTTGCTATGCTCCTGAGCTAAAAAAACCATCGAATTTTTAATAGACTCAATTTCGTCAGCAATATTAAAAGTCATTTTTTCTAAAACAATTCTGTTTTCTTCAATTTTATTAATTTGTAAAACATCATTTACTAATGACAATAAATATTTTGCAGAAAATTTAAGCGACTTTAAATGCGGACTATCAGCTAATTCTCGATGCTCATCTACTATCATATTAGTTATTCCAATAACGCCATACAAAGGAGTACGTAATTCATGAGTAATAGTGGAAACAAACTGAGATTTTAACTTAGATGCTACTTCAGCTTTTTCTTTTGCAAATACTAATTCTTGGTTTTTTTGTATTAATTCTAAATGTTTTTCTTTCTTAAAATTATAATTTCGATAAAGAGAATAAATTAAAAGCAAAACAATTAGTAAACTAATAATCAACAAAATAGAAATAGTTTTTGTTTTTTCTAAAACCTGAGCTTGATAATTATTTTCTAATTCAATTTCGTCAATTTTCCTTTTGTACTCATCAATTTCTAAATTTACTCCCGCAATGTGAGCTTTGTTTAATGTGAGTTTATTTTCAATATCATCTCTAATATTGTGATACAAAACTAAATTTTCATATGCATTTTTATATTCTCGTTTATGAAATAAAAACTGAGTATAAGCTTCCAATACATATGAATAATCAGATTTATTGACTGTAGATTCTCCTAATGTGATTGCTTTTTTAAAATAAGATTCTGCTTTTTTAAAATCTGATATATAATCGTAATACATACCATTAAGCATATTTAAAAAAACCAAATTAGGGTCATTATCTAAATCTTGAGAATTCTTATTAATAAAGTCCAAGTAGACTTTTCCTTTTTGAAAATTATTAGCATCAAAATACGCCCAAGCTAAATTTAGCTTGGTCATATAAATTTGTTTTAAATCACACTCTTTTTCGCTATATTTTAGTGATTTTTGATAATATGATAATCCTTTTTCCAATTGTTTCTCTTCAAAACAATAGACATTTCCTACATTGTTATACAGCCAATATTTTATTGTATCATTATCAGTTTTATTAGCATAAAACAACCCTTTTTTATAATATAAAATTGCTTTTTTAAACTCATAAAGTTCCTCGTAATTTCCTGCAATCGTATTATAGGATTTAGCAACTATCAAATAATCCTGAACATCAAAAGCTTTATGTAAAGCTACTCTAGCCTTAGTCAAAGACAATTCAAATTTGTTATCTCGTAAAAAGTCAGAAGCCTGTTTTGTTAATAGCTGCAACTCTTTTGATGAAGTTTGACTCTTTATATTTTCCACCTGAGCAAAAAGCGATAGAGATAGCAGTAAAAAAATAATTCGTATAAAACACATAGTCATAAAATTCTTATCAAAGATATAAAAATCAATTGATTATATATTGTTTTGTAAGTAATATTACAATAAAAAAATCGAATATTTTCTACTAGCTAAAAAAAAACACCAAAAACTAATTGTTTGAGTCATTATTTAATTTCCCTACAGATTTAGCTACAATTGTTGCTATAGTTGCATCACTCGTGACATTCACAACAGTTCTACACATATCCAAAGGTCTATCTATGGCAAAAATAAGCGCTAATCCAGCTTCAGGAATTCCAGCTTGTCCTAAAACAATTACTAGCATTACCATTCCCGCACTAGGAACTGCCGCCGAACCAATAGAGGCTAAAGTAGCCGTTACTACTATCATTAATTGCGTAGAAAAATCCAATGGATAAGGAAGCATTGCCTGAGCAATAAAAATAGCGGCTACTGCTTGATATAGACTTGTTCCATCCATATTTACTGTTGCTCCTAAAGGCAATACAAAACTAGAAACCTCTTCATCAACACCTAAGCCTTCAGTAACACATTCCATCGTTACCGGAAGCGTTGCTGCACTTGAACTGGTTGAAAATGCTAACAGTTGAGCTGGTGCTATGGCTTTAAAAAATTGGATTGGATTCACTTTTGCAAATACCATTAACAATGTAGGATAAAATAAAAAGGTCATTATTAACAAACCTAACAAGACTGTTAAAGCATAAATCCCAAGAGCACCTAGAGTTGAAAAACCTGGTATTTCTACCATTAAGGCTGCCATTAAAGCAAATACTCCATAAGGAGAAAACAACATGATTATATCAATAATTTTCAATATTACATCGTTCATCCCTTTAAAAAAAGCAACTACAGGTTTTGATTTCTCCTCTTCTATTAAAATCAGACCAATTCCAATAAGAATAACAAAGAAAATAACCTGTAACATACTAGCATTATCACTCAAAGCGCTAAAAAAGTTATCAGGTACAATATCTACTAATGGTTGAAGTGGACCACTCTCTTTAGTTTTTTGCGCTAATTCAATTTTTTGCGAAGCATCGCCAGCAAAACTAGTCAATAGACTTTCTCTTGCTTCTTGATTAATATAACTTCCTGGTTTTATAACATTTGCTAAAAAAAGCCCTAAAGAAACAGCAAAAAAAGTAGTACAGAGATAAAATAAAACTGTCCTTCCTCCCAATCGCGATAATTTTGAAATATCTTTTAAATCTGCTAAGCCTACAATTAGTGAAACCACAATTAAGGGGACAGCAATCATTTTCAACAAATTGATAAAAACAGTACCGAATGGTTTTACCCAATCGATTACAATTCCATTTAGCTCAAGATTTTTCATCAATAAGCCAAAAAACAATCCAAAAACGATTCCCAATAAAATTTTCCAATGCAAAGCAAGACTTCTTTTCATGTATTTTTTTCTTAATTTAATTTCATATAAACAAAAAACTCCTCTAAAAAACAGAGGAGTTTTAAAAAAGTATCGCTATTAAGCGTTATCTTATTCTTTAAACAATTACAAACGTTTTAGCGAATTTCAAAAGAATAATGCAACGTTTTTACCTCTACGAGGTAAAAATAAGAAAAAATCGTTAGGTTGTTTTATTAATAGGTTTTATTTATCAAATAAAAATCAGCCAATACAATTGCAGCCATTGCTTCAACAATAGGCACAGCACGAGGCACTACACAAGGATCATGACGCCCTTTTCCAGTCATCTCAGTAATATTTCCTTTATTGTCTAAAGAATCTTGTTTTTGCATAATAGTAGCTACAGGTTTAAAAGCCACACGGAAATAAATATCCATTCCGTTGCTTATTCCTCCTTGAATACCTCCCGAAAGATTAGTTTTTGTAGTTCCATCAGGATTGTACAAATCATTATGTGCACTTCCTTTCATTTTAGAACCTTCAAAACCACTTCCAAATTCAAAACCTTTAACGGCATTGATAGAAAGCATTGCTTTTCCTAATTCGGCATGCAATTTATCAAAAACAGGTTCTCCAAGACCAACAGGTACATTTTGAATGACACAAGTAACCACACCACCTACTGTATCTCCTTCTTTACGAATTTGTTTGATATAATCTTCCATTGTTGCTGCCATGGCTTCGTCTGGACAACGCACTGGATTGCTTTCTATTTTAGAAAAATCCAAATCTTGGTAAGGAGTATCTAAAGACAAAGGTCCTACAGAAGAAACATAAGCATTAATCTTAATATTAGACAACATTTGCTTAGCAATTGCTCCCGCTACTACTCTACTTGCTGTTTCACGAGCAGAACTTCTTCCTCCACCACGATAATCTCTAAATCCATATTTCTGATCATAGACATAATCAGCATGACTAGGTCTATAATTATCTTTTATATGTGAATAATCGTCTGATTTTTGATTGGTATTTGGAATTATAAAACCAATTGGTGTTCCTGTTGTTTTCCCTTCAAAAATTCCAGATAAAAATTGTACATCATCTGGTTCTTTTCGTTGGGTAACTATCGCCGATTGACCTGGTTTTCTTCTTGACATTTCTAGTTGAATAGCATCTAAATCTAATGCAATTCCTGATGGGCAACCATCAATTATCCCTCCTAAAGCCTCTCCATGAGATTCTCCAAAAGTAGTTATTCTAAATAGTGTTCCGTAGCTATTTCCTGCCATTATAATTAATTTTGAACAAAAGTAGCATTTTAGTTTTAGCTTTAAAAATTAAAGAATTAAAGATTTTCAATCTTAGCTAAAAAACAGCTACTTACTTAATAAATAACGTACTATTTATTAACCTTAGCTTTAAGATAAGTTCATACTTACAGTGTTAATTTGCAAAACAACAAATTAGTAAATCAATTGAAAAAAAGAAAAGTTGAAGTAGTTGTAATCTCAGATGTTCACTTAGGAACTTATGGAAGTCACGCCAAAGAACTGTACAACTATCTATCGTCTATTAAACCAGAAATTTTAGTATTGAACGGCGATATTATTGATATTTGGCAATTTAGAAAATCATATTTCCCAAAATCTCATTTGAAAGTAATCCAAAAAATAATAAGCTTTGCCTCTAAAGGAACCAAAGTCTATTACATTACGGGAAACCATGATGAGATGCTTCGAAAATTTACCGAAATGAATATGGGAAATTTCATCCTAGCCGATAAAGTAGTCTTAGAATTGGACGACAAAAAAGCTTGGATTTTTCATGGTGATGTTTTTGATGCCTCGGTCAATCATGCCAAATGGATTGCGAAATTAGGCGGTTTGGGTTATGATTACTTAATTTTACTGAATCGTTTTTTTAATTGGTGTTTAAAAAAAATAGGACAAGAACCTTATTCGTTTTCTAAAAAAATTAAAGCCAGTGTTAAAAAAGCAGTCAAACATATTTCAGATTTTGAAGAAACAGCTACCGAACTAGCAATCGAAAATAAATATGATTATGTACTGTGTGGACATATTCATGAGCCGAAAATTTTAAGAAAAACAAACAATAATGGCGCTACTTTATACTTAAACTCGGGAGATTGGGTTGAAAATTTAACTGCTTTAGAGTACAATAGAAAAAAATGGAAATTATTTCGTTATCAAGAATCAAAACACATAGAAACAGAAAATGTTAACGAGAAAGAAGAACTTACTGGAGAACAACTAATTGCTTCAATTATTCTTTCTAAGTAAGCATTTTAAGAATTTCATTTTAGGAAAATATGGGAATTGTATAAAATTATATAATTATTTAGTAAACATTTCGTTTAGGAATAATTGTAGATTTGCAATAACAAAACTTTATTTATGAAAAAAATCATTTTATCTGCTTTCATGCTAATGGGATTAGCATTTAGCGCACAAGCACAAGAAATTTCTAAAAATGCTTTAGGTTTACGTCTAGGATCCAATGATGGTTTTGGAGGAGAGATCTCTTACCAAAGAGGATTATCGGACAACAACCGTCTTGAATTGGATTTAGGATGGAGAAACAGCAATAATGTTGATGCATACAAATTAACTGGTATCTACCAATGGGTTTGGAACATTGAAGGAGGTTTCAACTGGTACGCTGGTGTTGGTGGAGGTTTAGGAAACTGGAACTATAAATACGACAACGTTAGTGACAACGGAACTTTTGCTTTTGTAGCAGGTGATCTTGGTATAGAATACGGCTTTGATGAAGTGCCTATTTTACTATCTTTAGACATCAGACCTGAATTGTATTTCAACTCTAATAACAATTTTAGAGACAATAACTTTGGTCCAGACCTTGCTTTAGGTATCAGATACCAATTCTAGATTTTGAAAAAAAATTATACAAAAAAATGCCACTATTTCTAGTGGCATTTTCTATTTTACAATAATTTCTTTTTTCGAATTAATTTTCACTACTGTATAAGGATACGTAATACTTTGCATGAGCATCGCTCCTGGTTCTGGTGTAATTTCTTTTACTTTAATAACTATATTTTTGTCGGTTTCTTTTACACTATCAACTGTTATAGAATAACCTCCAGTGGGTTTTTCGCCCATGTTTAAAATTACAAAATTAGATTGTAACACATCATCAGCATTTATTTTTCCTGCTAACTGTTCGTCGTTTAGCAACATTTTAATTTCTTTAGGCTCTGTTAGAATCTCATAGAAATTAATATTCCCTCCACCATTACTTTGTTGCAACAACACTTCGTACAAGGGTTTATTTTTGGGAACTTTTATTACTGTTTTACAAGAAATCAACAATAAAACCAATACTAATGAACCTATACTTTTTTTCATCTTTTTATAAATCTAATTAATCCTTATGAGGTTTACTTAGCTGTTTGCTTTTTTTAGTATACTTTTTAATTGCTTTTTCGTAAATATCAATATATAACGGCAAAATATGTTTGATATCAAACTTCTTAGCTACAGCCAAAGCATTTTCTTTAAATTGAGCTAAAACAACGTCGTCTTTTAAAATTCGTAGTGCATTTTCAGCCATTTCATCAACATTACCTACATTGCTCAAATAACCCGAAACTCCTTCAAAATTAACCTCAGGCAATCCTCCAGAATTACTAGAAATAACTGGAACACCCCAAGCCATAGCTTCTAAAGCTGCTAATCCAAAACTCTCTGTTTCAGAAGGCAATAAAAATAAATCCGAATAACTTAGAATTTTATCAATTTCATTACTATTTCCAAAGAAAATTACTTTGTCTAAAATCCCTAATTCTTGGCATAATATTTCCGCCTTTTCTTTTTCAGGACCATCACCAACCATCAATAATTTGGCAGGTATATTTTGCTGAATTTTATAAAATATTCGAATAATATCTGGAATTCGTTTTACCTTTCTAAAATTACTAATGTGGGTAATAATTCGCTCTTCATTTTTTGCAATAAGCGAACGTTGACAAGGAATATTATGATCATTAGTGTTTTTATCCAATTCTATAAAATTAGGAATAACATGAATATCCCTTTTAATTTTGAATAAATTATAAGTATCGTCCTTTAAACTTTGAGATACTGAAGTTACCACATCTGATTTATTGATACTAAAACTCACCGCAGGTTTATAATGCGGATGGTTTCCTACCAAAGTAATATCTGTTCCGTGAAGCGTTGTAATCATTGGAATTTCGATTCCTTCATCTTTAAGCATTTGCTTAGCCATATAACCCGCATAAGCATGAGGAATAGCATAATGCACGTGCAAAACATCTATTTTGTACAATTTCACCATATCAACCAACTTACTAGACAAAGCCAATTCATAAGGTTGATAATGAAACAAAGGATACTCAGGAACATTTACTTCGTGATAATGCACATTGGGATTCAGTAAAGCCAAACGCACGGGCTGACTGTATGTAATAAAATGGACTTCATGTCCTAAACGACCTAATTCTAAACCCAATTCGGTAGCGACAACACCACTTCCTCCAAAGGTAGGATAACAAACTATTGCTATTTTCATCTGTAATTTTTAATCCGACTAAATTAATAAAAATAAGAATGGCTTTTCTTAAAAGAAAACTAAAACTGACTTCCTATTTATTTGACATTGATTGAATCATCAATCGCTTCATATATAACCGATTGAATATCTTCTCTAATATTTTCTTTAGATAATTTATTGATGGATTCATTAGGATAAGTTCTATTGGACAGAAAAACATAGACAATTTCTTTATCGGGATCAGCCCAAGCCATCGTTCCTGTAAAACCTGTATGCCCAAAACTAGTCATAGAAGCACAACCACATGTTGGTCCCGAACTCCCTAATTGAGGTTTGTCAAAACCAACGCCTCTCCTATTTCCTTCGGCACAATAATAACATTGATTGAAATCATTAAATGTCTTTTCTGAGAAATAACGTTTTCCGCCATAACTTCCTTTTTGCAAATATAGTTGCATCATTTTAGCCACATCCATACTATTTGAAAACAAACCTGCATGCCCAGCTACTCCGCCTTGCATTGCCGCTCCCATATCATGAACGTAACCTTGAATAGTTTGATATCTAAAATACGTATCTACTTCTGTTGGAACAATGTTATTTTTAGATATTTTATTTATAGGATTGTACATTGTATTGTTTAAACCCAGAGGTTGAAAGAAATTTTCAGTACTCAAAACATCTAATTTTTTGCCCGTAACATGTTCTAAATATTCTTTTAAAATCATAAAAGTAAAGTCGCTGTATTTGTATTCCTTTTTGGGTAATAATTTACTATCGACAATAATTCTCAAAATCGTATCTTGATAATCAGTTCTCAAATACAAACTATCGGCAATTTTGATAGAAAAATTAGCATCGCTTACTTTTCGATAATATTTATCCAATGGTTTTCCTTTTCTGTCAATAGTATTTTTATAAAATGGATACCAAGGCTGTAAGCGAGCATAATGTGACAACAACTCTTTAAAATAAATATCTTTTTTATTCGAATTCCTAAAAATAGGCAACATCGAATCTAATGTCGTTTGCATGTTCAACTTTCCTTGATCGTATTGCTGCATTACATTGGGTAAGGTTCCTATAATTTTAGTTAGTGAAGCCAAATCATAAATATCCGAATTGGAGACTTTTATTTCCTTATCAAAAGTATGATAGCCAAATGATTTTTGATAAATCACTTTGCCTTTTCGAGCCACTAGAATTTGCATTCCAGGTGTCATTTTACCGTTTATTGCTTTTTGAGCAATTACATCGATTTTTGACAAAATAGAAGAACTCACACCAACATTTTCTGGAGTCGAAAAACCTAAAACATCCAATTTTTCGGTAGACAAACCAAAATTAACTTTGAATTCTGGCGAAATACTCACTGGCAATTTTCCTTTGGCACTAATAGCACCAAAAATCAATTCAGCAGAAACAACTTGAGCTGTCGCATTATTTTTATAGGAAACAATCAATCCTTCGATAGTACCAATAACCTTTATAGAAGATAAAACAAAAGGTGATGCAAATACATCTAAAATTACCTGATTATTTTGAGCTAAAAACGCAATTTTATTTAATTCTTCTTCAGAAAATTTTTGATCTTTCCAAAGTCCATCCGATTTATGATAACCAATTATCACCGTTGAAAAACCCTTTAATTTTTCTTGTAAACGAACTAGATTAATATCTGAAACCTCCGTTACATCTGCATATTTTTTTAAAGTTGTAACAAAAGTAGTATTAGGAGTATCGCCTAATTTCACATAAGCAATATGTTGTTTTTCTAGATTTTTAATCGGTAAAACTGAATTGGTGTTTTTTAAAATAGTAATCGTGTTTTCAACTAACTCAAATTGCAAAGATTCCATTCTGGAGCTATCTAAGTGCTCATAGAACCTTTTTAATTCAATAGAATCTACTTCTATCATTTTAACTTGTGGCTCTTCATCGGCTGCTTTTGCAATTACAGCATTTTTATACACAGCAACTGCTTGCTTATTCTTTTTTGTGGAACTACAGGCAGCTACAAAAAAAAATAAGACATAAAGAAGTAAAATCCTGATGTCTATATTTTTCATTAAAGAATATTTTATTTGTTTTTTAAAAGAAACGACTGTGCCAGCTATCAATAGCAGGAACTTCCCAAGACTCATTAAATTCTTGAACGTTATTGATCAGATTATTGAAAACAATAGTATTCTCAGTAACCGCTTTATCTTTTACCATTTTTTTGAAATCAATCAATGGTTTGTGAGCAATGTGTTCTCCAAGTTTAAAAGTTACATTCATTTTATCCAATAAATCAACCCCATACTTTTGCTCTAAACCTTGAATAAAAACTACCGAAGCATCAATAGAACAACCTGTAGCGGCCTGTACATCTTGATTTACTGCTATAATAATAAAGCGATTGTATTTTAATTGGTAAGAAGATTCTAAGCTAGTACCATGGGCTGCCCAACCTTCTAGAAATTGTTGCAAATCTTTTTCGATTTCAGAAAATTCGGCATCCGAAAATTTTCTATTCGATTGATAAATCCAAATTCTGGATTCTTCTGGTAAATTTTCAAATGGAACGCACATGTTAATTTTAGATTTTAGATTATTAATTTTAGATTTAATTACTTCAGTAATAAATCTTGTAAGCTTAGATTCTTAGTGACTTAGAATTTTTGTTTACAAATCCTGAGCATTAGCAATCAATTCGGCAATATCCATTACTTTAACTTCGCCTTCTTTTTCTTTATTTTTAATTCCGTCTGTCATCATCGTGTTACAAAACGGACAACCTGTGGCAATAATATCGGGAGTTGTTTCAAGAGCATCTTCCGTTCTTTCAACATTTACTTCTTTATCTCCTTTTTCGGCATCTTTAAACATCTGAGCTCCTCCTGCTCCACAGCAAAGGCCATTTGCTTTAGAACGTTTCATTTCGACCAATTCTACATCTAATTTTTCAATTAAATCACGAGGTGCTTCATATATTTTATTGGCTCTACCTAAATAACAAGGATCATGAAAAGTAATTTTCTTTCCTTTAAATTGTCCTCCTTCAATACTTAGTCTTCCTTCTTCCAATAAGGATTTTAAAAACTCCGTATGATGAACTACTTCGTATTTCCCGCCTAATTCAGGATATTCGTTTTTCAAAGTATTAAAACAATGCGGACAAGCTGTAACTATTTTTTTAGCTTCATATGCATTCAGCACTTCGATATTCATCATGGCTTGCATTTGAAACAAAAATTCATTTCCTGCTCTTTTTGCTGGATCACCAGTACAACTTTCTTCGGTTCCTAATACTGCAAACGAAACATTGGCACTATTTAATATACGAACAAATGCTTTTGTAATTTTTTTGGCTCTATCATCAAAACTTCCTGCACAACCTACCCAAAATAAAACTTCAGGTTGTTTTCCTTGAGCTAGCATTTCTGCCATTGTAGGTACTATCAAATTTTCTGACATTTTCTTTTTGTTTAATCGTTTATTCGGTAAATCGTTTATTTGATATTGTTAATTCGGTAAAACGATTAAACAAATAAGCAATTAAACCTTTTTAATTTTCGTTTTTCCAATTCAATCGATCTTGTTGATTGTATGGCCAAGGTGCTCCATTATTTTCAACATTAGTCATCATAGCATTTAAAGTTGTAGGTGCTGCACTTTGCTCCATAACTAAATAACGACGCATATCCATAATAATAGACAATGGACTAATACTTACTGGACATTCTTCCACACAAGCATTACAGGATGTACAAGCCCAAAGTTCTTCGGGAGTGATATAATCATTCAATAATGTTTTATTATCTGAAACAAAAACACCTTTATTAGCATCTATATTTTTACCTACTTCCTCCATTCTATCACGCGTGTCCATCATGATTTTTCGAGGAGATAATTTTTTACCAGTTATATTCGCTGGACAAGAAGAAGTACATCTTCCACATTCGGTACACGTATAAGCGTTGAGCAATTGCACCCAATTCAAATCTTGTATGTCACTTGCTCCAAATTTAGCTGGAACCTCGCCTTCTGTTTGCGCTGGAGCTGCAAATGGATTAGCATTTGGATCCATCATCATTTTAACTTCCTTGGTTACTGCTTCTAAATTATCAAATTCTCCTAATGGATTTAAATTTGCAAAATAAGTATTTGGGAAAGCCAATAAAATATGAAGGTGTTTTGAGAAGTACAAATAATTCATAAAAATTAAAATCCCAATAATATGCATCCACCAAAACAATTCAGAAAGCATTGCAACTGAATCATTATTCATTCCATCAAACAAAGGAGCTAAAAATTGGCTTACAGGAAACGAACCTGCTTTGATAAAATGAGAATATCCTCCTGGTATATTTTGCAAATGCAAATCGGAAGCATTCATAAACAAGAACAAAAACATCAATACTACCTCAAAATACAAGATGTAATTGGCATCATTCTTCGGAAATCCTTTTAAATCAGGATTGATAAAACGCTTGAGTTTAATTACATTTCTTCTAATCCAAAAAATGGTTACCGCTACTATAACTAATAAGGCTAAGATTTCGAAAGAAGCAATGAGTACATTATACAATGAACCTAAAAAAGCAAAAATTCTATGTGTTCCAAATAATCCATCAATAATGATTTCTAATAATTCAATATTGATAATAACAAAACCGACATAAACAATAATATGAAGAATACCCGCAATAGGTCTTTTAACCATTTTAGATTGCCCTAAAGCAATCATAGCCATATTTTTCCATCTCTGTTTTGAATTATCTTTTCTATCTACTTCAATACCTAAATTGATATTTCTATAGATTTTTTTGATATTCGAAATAAAATAGCCAAAACCAATAATTAAAACAATTGCAAATAATATATTGTCTAAATAACTCATATCATGCTTTTTTTACTTCGAAATAGTATCGCTAGGCGCTTTGTAAGGCTTGTTTTTCTTACCAAAAAGAGAAACATTAATATATCTTGTAGGATACAAACGAACGTCTTGCAATAACAATTCTAATTCTTTAGAAGTTTTAGATAAATTATTATAGAACGTATCGTCATTTAACAATTTGCCCATAGTGCCTTTTCCAGATTCTAAACCAGCCATAACCCCATTCACTTTTGCCAAAGTAGCATTAAGAGTTTTAACTGTTTTGCCTAAATCGGCTTTGTTTAAAGAATCAGAAATTTTAGAAAAATTGCTTGCTGTTTTATTAAAATTAGAAACTGCACTACTAATTTGAGTTTTATTTTCGGCAATTAAAGTATTTACACCTGCCGAAGCTTGGTGAAACTGTTCCATAGTTTTACTTAACTCAGCTAGACTTTTCTTTAAATCTTCCTGTGTTTTTTTATCCAAAACATTATTAATACCGGTAATTAGATTATCAGCATTAACTAATACTTTTTCAATTTTATCTTGAAGTGGAACTAACTTTTTACTCAAAGAGTCCGTCAATCCTAAACGTACGTTTCCTTTTAGCCTATCTCCTTGTTCTACAACTGTCTTATCAGAAAAATCAGGTTCAATAGCGATTTGCTTTCCTCCAATAAATCCTGGTTCATAAATAGTAGCAAGACTCGATTTTGCAATTGGGAAATCGGTTTTAATTTGCAATTCAACTAATAATTTGCCATTAGTAGGATTGATAGTTATTTGCTCTATTCTACCAATAACCAAACCGTTTAAAGTTACAGATGCTGCTGGTGCTAAGCCTTCTACGCTATCATATTCTACATACAATGTTGTATAACTATTAAAAAGATCTCTCCCTTTTAAAAAACTATAGCCCCAAATAAATAATAATATTGATGCAATTACTAAAATTGCCGTCTTAATCTCTCTTGTTAGTTTCAAAATATAAGTATTTAATGCAAATTTAATATAAATATTAGAACTTGACGTTATTTAATTGCTTCTTGAATATCGATTTTAATACCATTCTTATAAGCTACTAAAAATGATGAAGTGTAGCCTTTTGCTTTAGCTTCTTCTAAAAGCTTTCTCGAAACCTCATAATCAGCTGTTTCGCCATACATATATTTATAATTATCACCTGCACGTTCCATAGATATATTATTTAATCCTTTGAAATTTTTAGGGGCTAAACTTAATTTTTTACTGATAACCGCAATTTGAACTTTAAAAACAACATCTGAATTTGATTGATTAGAAACCTCTTTTTTTGGTTCGGCAGCATCAGAAACAGATTTAGGTTTATCCGGAGTTGTTGTTTCTACCGCTTTTTCTGCCATTACTTGAGATGGTTGTACAGCTACTTCCGATTCTTCACCTCCAAAATATTCGTTTTTATAACTAATTATAGCATTTGCAATAGCATTCGCAATATCATTTTGTCCTTCTTCGGAATCTAAAATATTTCCTTCTACATAATTAGATACAAATCCAGTTTCAATTAAAACTCTCGGCATGTAAGCTTTATGCAACACCATAAAAGGAGCTTGTTTTACACCGCCTGCTCTAATTTTTTTACCTAAAGCAGCAAAACCATTTTGTATTTTACTCGCTAAAGAAATACTATTATCTAAATATTCTTCTTGCATCAACGTAAAACCAATCATGGTTTCTGGAGAATTAGGATCAAAACCTTCGTATTTTCTTTTATAATCGCTCTCCAAAGTAATTACTGAATTTTCCTTTTTAGCAGCTTCTAAGTTGGAAGCAATTTTACTCATCCCCATTACGTAAGTTTCTGTTCCATCAGCTGCTGTATTTCTATTGGCATTACAATGAATTGAAACAAAGATATTGGCATTAGCTCTATTAGCAATATTGGCTCTTTCTACTAAATCAATAAAAACATCCGTTTTTCGAGTATAAATAACTGCGATTTTAGGATTTTGCTCTAATATCTTTCCAACCTTAAGTACAATTGCTAAATTTATATTTTTTTCTACGTGTCCATTATAAGAAGCTCCAAAATCGTGAGCACCATGGCCTGCATCTAGTGTAACTTTAAAAACACCAGATTGACTGTAAGCACTGTTGCAAACCAATAGGATTACTAATGATAATCCTAAACTAGCTTTTCTAATTTTACCTATTAAATCCAAAATATTATTGTTTTTTTATTCATTTAATTAATTAAAACCATTGTACTCGAAACTTATTCTTTAGCAGTAACAATATATGCTTTTAAATATCCAACTTTTCTAGCTTCTGATTGCATTTTTTTTGCTTCTTCCATAGTTGAGCATGCTCCATACATGTATCTGTAAAGATTATTTAAAAGGATATAAGATACATCTTTCAATCCTTTAAAATTACTAGGCACTAATTTCAACTTTCTTGCACTAGCCAAAAGCTGTACTTTATAAATTACATCTGCCGAAGGATTTGTTTTCACTGGCTTTTCAGAAATATTATTTTTACCCGAATCCTTTTCCTTTGAATCCGAATAACCTTCACCAAAATACTTGCTTTTATAGTCTAAAATAGCATCGGCTATTTGTTTTGCCATCTTAGTTTGTCCTTCATCCGAATTTAAAAATTTCCCCTCATTTTTGTTAGACAAAAAACCCAATTCAATCAAAACACTGGGCATATAAGCGGCATCTAAAACCCATAAAGGTTGTTGCTTTACTCCTCTTGAACTTCTTTTTAATTTTTTTGTAAAATTACTTTGAATTCCTGAAGCCAAAGTAATACTATTATTTAAATTTTCTTCTTGAATCATCGTTAAACCTATCAATGTTTCAGGTTTTTTAGGATCAAAGCCTTGATATTTTTTCTTATAATCTTTTTCTAGTAATATAACTGAATTCTCATTCTTAGCCACTTCCAAGTTCATATCATGTCTCGACAACCCCATTACAAAAGTTTCTGTACCTTGTGGCCCTTCATTTTTAACAGAATTACAATGTATCGACACAAATAAATTAGCATTAGCTTTGTTTGCTACCTTAGGTCTATCGGCTAATTCTATAAAAACATCCGAAGTACGTGTATAAATTATTTTAACTCCATGCTCTTTTTCAAGAAAACTTCCCACTTTCATCACTGTTTTAAGAGCAATCTCTTTTTCTACAAAACCATGATAGGAATTCCCTGGATCTTTACCTCCGTGGCCTGCATCAAGTATGATAGTAAATTTGTTATTATTTTGAGAAAAAACTGAACTAAATCCAAACAACATCAGAATTGCAGTTAAAATAAAGTTCTTATAATTGAATTTCATTTTTAAAAGTTAATTTAATTAAAAACACTATGCTCATAATTCTTCGATTTGACTATTTTTGACGAAAAATAATCTGTAAGTTTGACACTTCAAAAAACAAGCCTCAATTTTACAAAAATAGCATTTAAACCTTTGCATACAAACTTATTTCATATCGTTTTGTTTTCCTTTTTCCTAACATTTGGGGCGGCTGACATATATTCGCAAGATATTTCTAAAAAAACGAAAACTATCTCTGCTAAACAACAAAAAAAAGAGGCTAAATCTAATAAAGAAGCTAAAATCACTGTTACCGACACTATAGCAACAGAAAATGACAGTATAAAAACGGATAGCATAAAACCGAAAAAAGCATTTCTAGATGGAAAAGTAAAATACAAAGCAGATCAATATGCTAAGATTGACCAGAAAAATAAATTAATCACTTTGTATGATAATGCCGAGCTTTACTACCAAGACATCGAGTTAAAATCGGGGAAAATCATCATGGATTATGAAAAAAATGAAGTTTATGCTGGTAGAATTAAAGATTCAACAGGAAAATATACCCAATATCCAAACTTCAAACAAGGAACAAATGTTATAGAACCCGATTCGATTCGCTTTAATTTTAAAACAAAAAAAGCGCTTATTTGGAATTCTAGAACGGATCAAGGTGAATTTAATGTAAAAGCTGCTATTACAAAAAAAGAAAATGATTCCGTTTACTTTTTAAAAGGGGCTCGTTTTACAACATCTACTAATAAAGAAAATCCAGAATATTATTTCCAAACCAGCAAAGTAAAATTCATTCCTGGTAAAAAAGTAATAACTGGCTTAACACATCTTGTTATTGCCGATGTACCAACTCCAATTGCGCTCCCTTTTGCTTTTTTTCCAATGGGTAAAGAAACAAGTGTCTCCGGATTGATTTTACCTAGCTATAATGATTCTAATACTCGGGGATTCTCTTTACAAAATGGGGGTTATTATTTTGCTTTGAGTGATCATTATGACTTAACTGTATTAGGTGATTATTATACCAATGGAAGTTATGGTATGCGATTTGAATCGTCTTATGCTACGCGATATAAATTTAGAGGAAACGTTAATATTCGTTTTGAAAACCTTATTAATAGTGAAAGAGGCTACCCTGATTACTCAAAACAAAACATTTATAACATTCAATGGTCGCACTCAAGAGACTCTAAAGCCAATCCCAGTTCTAGTTTCTCCGCTTCGGTCAACTTAGGTAGTAGTAAATATTTCAAGCAATCTATCAACCAATCAAATACTGGTTCTACGTTAAACAATACCTTAAGTTCCTCTATTTCTTATTCTAAAACATTCAATATTGTTCCTCAAGCGCGATTGTCATTATCGGCAACACATTCGCAAAATACCCAAACAGAAGCAATCTCCATGACATTGCCTACTTTGCAATTTAGCTTAGACAGAATGTATCCTTTTGTTGGAAAAGATGGGGTAAAGAAAGGTTTCTTTAAGAATATCAATTTACAGTACAATTTAAACGGTAGAAACAACATCACCACAACGGATTCCTTGTTTTTTAAACCCCAAATGTTTAAAGATGCAAAAGTAGGTTTCCAACATAGTATTCCTTTAAGCACTAACTTTAAAGTCTTCAAATATTTTAGTGCTACTACATCGGTAAATTATGAAGAAGTTTGGTATACAAAAACCATCCGAAGAGCTTATGATTATGACCAAAGTGCTGTAGTAGATAGAACTGTAAACGGATTTGATGCTTTTAGAACCTACAACTTTTCTGCAAGTTTAGGAACAACTATTTACGGAACTTTTAATTTTGGGGAGAATAAAAGAATACAAGCCATTCGTCACGTAATGAGACCTTCGTTATCTTATGGTTATACTCCAAGTTTTGAAAAATATTACGACACCTATGCTTCTGATGCAAGTGGGACAATGGACAATAAATATACGCGTTTTGAGGGAGGTATCTTTGGAGTTCCTGGATTAAGTAATTCAAATACCTTAGGTATTAGTGTTAGCAATACTTTTGAAGCTAAGGTTACCGATAGAGATTCTACTAAAACAGAACCAAAAAAAGTAATGCTATTGAATAATTTGAACTTTTCTACAAGCTATAATTTAGATGCTGATGGAGTTACCGCATTAGCATGGTCACCAGTCCGTGTAAGCACAGGAGCACAATTTTTCCAAAATAAATTGAACGCTAACTTTGGAACTACTTTAGACCCTTATGCTATTGATAATTCTGGACAAAGAATAAACACATATAACATTAACAATGGCGGAAGCTTGTTCAGAATGACTAGTGCCAATATTACTTTGAACTATGCTTTATCCAGCAAAGACAAAGAAGACAAGAAAGAGAAAGACAAAAACAAAGACTCGCAAACCACAAGAAATGGAGGTCGAGAAGATGACCTTTTTGGAGAAGCAACAGACCTCAATGACAATAGAAAAAGTTTATTTGACGGCAGCGAAGAAGAAGGTGAAGATACTATTTCTGAGTTCTTTAATTCAAAAATTCCTTGGGACATGACCTTTGCTTATTCTTTTACCTACAGTAATAATAATCGAGAAAGTAAAATTACAGGAAACTCTTTAATGATATCTGCCAATACTGATTTAACACCTAAATGGAAAGTTGGGGTATCTACAGGATATGATTTTGTTCAAAAAGGAGTTACCTATACACAATTGCGTTTTGAACGTGATTTATCGAGCTGGAGAATGTCTTTCAACTGGACTCCTTTTGGAACCAATGCCAACTATAATTTCTTTATTGGGATCAAATCAGGTATCTTAAGTGACATTAAATGGGAGAAACGTAATTATCCTAATCGTTAATTTTTTTTACTACTAACAACTATTTATTAGTTTCATATTAAAACTTTATTATCATGAAAAAAATAATTTTTACAGAAAAAGCACCAGCTCCTATTGGTCCTTACAACCAAGCTGTGCTTACAGGAAACACCTTGTATACTTCAGGACAAATTGCTATAAATCCAGCTGATGGAACATTAGTAACTGCTACAATAGAAGCAGAAACCACACAAGTTATGGAGAACATGAAAGCAGTACTTGAAGCAGCAGGAATGACTTTTGAAAATGTGGTTAAATCAACTATTTTCATCATGAACATGAATGATTTTGGCGCAATCAATACTGTTTACGGATCTTATTTTAACGAAAAAACCGCTCCAGCTCGTGAAACGGTTCAAGTGGCTTGTTTGCCAAAAAATGTAAATATTGAGATTTCTATGGTAGCAGTGT
>WSSedL1CaDRAFT_10000839_pt1 | contig 20151 bp, 19 predicted proteins | sample WetSurSL1Cattail_FD_9464 | JGI IMG/M metagenome (IMG submission 9464)
TAAAATTGGATTGTCTTTAAATGCTTCAATCGCCGTAAGCCAAATAGGAATACGCGTATGTTGCTGATCTTTAAAAGGATGCGATAATGTCTCTAAGCGCTCCATCAATACAGGCGTTGTAGCAACAATACACATGAGCACTACGAGTAAACCTCCCAATGCCATAAATGCCCATTTACGATACGGACTCATCCATGCAATTAATGGGATAAAAATAGCCATAATGACCAAAGGTCCACGTGTTCCAGTCAAAGGTAGTGTCAACAGTAAGCCTAGTAAAGCTGCCGCATACAACAGATACCTCTTTTTTGAAAACCCAGGAAACGCTAACATGGCTCCAAAAAGACCAAGCCAAACCGGTAAAAGATGCCCGATCGTTCGTCGCTCGTTAAACAAGTCGGATACGCGTGAGCCTTCTAATGGGATACCAAAGAAATTGTAACCAACATAAAATTGTACGATGGAATTAAGCGCCACAAACAAAACAACCCATGCTTGAAGCATGATAAACGTATCGATTTGTTGTTTAGTCACCAGTGTAAAGCGAATTGCCAAATAGAGCAAACACCACATAAACAGATGCGAAGCTCCTGATATGGCATACGAAGGGTTCACTGCCCATAAGGCACTAAGGAAAAGATAAGAACACCATGCACTAAAGATGAGAAACAAAGGGTCTTTAAACACATCCCAACGCTTCAGTCGCAGAACATCCACAAAAAAAGAGACGATAATCAACCCTGAAACAATTTGATACGATTTGCCTGCAAAAAATGAGAACGATAAAAGATAGATCAGGTATTCTGTAAGCCGTCCAATACTTAACTTCATCAACACTCCAAATAGTAATTTTTAACGTATTTCTGTGATGACATTAAACTCTAATGTCACTAAAGAAAAGATGAACCCAAGACATTAGGGATTGAGTACGCATTGCATTGTATTCAAATCGTAAAACAGTTTCTTCGATTTTTGAAATGCCACTTCGTATCGATACTCTGTGCACGCATAGCCTTTTTGAGCAAGGTCTTCTAAAAAGGTTATAGGTTTTTCGCTCTCCCAAAAGAGGAAGATTTCNTTACCGAGCGTATAGGGTTGGTTTGGTAAAGAAGGNGTTATAACGGTTGCATGAGGAAAAAAGAGTTTNAGATTTCCTCCNAAGTATTTNTCNTCNGCANNCATCANACTGTGTTTNATNGTTGGAAATTGCTCTTTNAGCANAACACGAAGNTGNTCNAAAGGGTAATTNGTACGAGAAGCTTTTCCACGAACATCAATCAACCAAGGGCGAACAAGGACAATCAACGCAACGATAAGGGGTGCAACTAAAGAGACTGCAATAAAAAAACGTGTTAATTTGGCATCTGCATTTTTTACATGTAAAAAGAAAAAGAGTGGAATAAGCACCACATANGGCTGCAACCAACGCTCTTTGATATGGGTTGTACCACTGATGGCAACCATCACAAACAAAAAGGCAAAGATAATCGCAACATAGCCTATCAGCGCTCTATTTTCACGACTCGGATTCCATGCAAAACTCTTTTTAAAGAAGAGAAAGAAAAAGAGGAAAAAAGGTGCTAACGAAGCAATGAGTGTCGAAATGACAAGATCGCTACTTCCTTTTAAAAAGTTGATGAGATGACTTCCCGTATGCCCCATATTCATGCGCTCTACCGTACGGTTCGTTGCAATATCAAGATGTGAGATGAACCATAAAAAATGAGGCAGTACCATACAAAAGGCAATAAGAATGGAAAGAAACAGTGACTTGGCGTAAAAGCGTTTTCGATACTCAGGAATCAACAGAGCAACACTTCCCAACGCCACAAGGACCAGAATAAAATTATATTTTGAGAGAAGTCCAACGCCTGCACTGATACCAAACAATACAAAATGCCACCATGCATTCTCTTCTTTTTGAGCAATATAAAAAAAGAGATAAACCGTCATGGAGGTTGCAGCCGTTAAAAAAACTGTATGGGTCTGATCGATCTGGGCATCCCAAACCATTTGAGGGAATAAAAAAAGCGATAATGCACCCAAAGAAGCTTTGCGCTTGTCATTCATAAAAAGCATACCCAGTTGATAGGTCATCAAATAGGTCAAGCACAAAAGCGCATTTTTAAGCAACGAGAGCCCAAAAATTGAAGTTCCTGTGAGTTTAAAAACACCCATTTGTAACCATGTATACAGTGGCGGCTGTTCATTATAGCCTAAGCTAAAATACTGCGTAAGCATAATCTGTTCAGACTCATCCAAAACGGCAATATTGGTTGTTGCAAGGCGAATAAGTACCTGAAGCATAAAATAGCTCACAATAAACAGAGGAAATCGCTGTGTGATTAAACCTACCATATTACTTATCTCCAAATGCGATTTTTTTGGTTTCATAGTTGTAGAAAAAGACAACGCCCATAGCCACGATTTTGGCAAGGAGTGGGTACGCAGTAAAGAAGGCTAATGCTGTTAAAAGATAGATAATGCCGGCCCCTAAAAAGATACCGCCGATAGAAAAAAGAAGCGAGAGAAGAAAGGATGTTTTAAGACCTCGCGTGACATTAAACACAAATTTTCTCTGAAGTGTAAAATTAACCACCATTCCCACACTTGCACTGCAAAAATGCGCATTTACGGGGCTTAACATGAACAGTAAAAGAGTATAAAGAAGAAAATCAACCCCTGTCGCCACAACAGAGGTTGATAAAAATTTAACAATCTTCAATATTTGACTTTTGAATAGAGTAGCTTTTTTTCTTATCACGTTCTTTATTATGTACAATAAGCTCCGATACCATGCCCATCACAAAGACTTGCACGCCTGAGCCCAGTAAAAAAATGGAAATAGAAAACAGAGGGCTTGAACCAATGGAGCCGCCCTCGATCCACCTGCCAAAGAAAAGGTAGAGAAACAAAAGTGAACCTGCCGCAAAAAAGAAAGAACCAATGCCGCCTAAAAGGTGCATCGGACGATTGATATAATTGGTGATAAACACAACGGTTAAGAGATCAAAAAAACCTCTCGCATAACGTTCCCAGCCAAATTTTGAAACACCGTGTTTGCGCTCATGGTGCAATACAGGGATCTCTTTAACTTTAAACCCTTTTTTATGCGCTAAGAAAGGAACAAAGCGGTGCAGTTCACCGTACAAATCAATCTCGTCCAAAACCTCTTTTTTGTAGCATTTAAAACCACAGTTATAGTCATTGAGTTTCAGTCCACTCATCTTAGAGGTCATCGCGTTAAAGAGTTTAGACGGAATCGTTTTTTCTTTGGGATCAAGTCGATTCTCTTTCCAACCTGTCACTAAATCATAGCCATTTTCAATCTCGGCTAAAAAACGAGGAATTTCAACGGGATCATCTTGCAAATCCGCATCCATAGTAAAAATAATATCATAGCTGACGTGTTTAAACCCCGCATTAAGCGCAGCAGACTTTCCAAAATTTTTACGAAACGTAATAAAGCGAATGTAAGGATACTGCGCACTTAAAGCTTCTATGACCTCTTGACTTTTATCGGTACTGCCATCATTAACAAACACGATTTCAAAAGGTTTGTTAAGCTCTTTTGTTGCGTGATGGATACGATCTACCAACTCCACCAAAGAGTTTTCTTCGTTATAAACAGGTATGACAATGGAAAACATAAATTTCTACTCCTTGTTGGTGCGTGAGCATGTATCATCGATCGCTTGACAGATAATATGCCCAATCATAATGTGCATCTCTTGAATACGGGGTGTATCTTCACTGGGAACGATAATATTAATATCGCAAAACTCGCTCATAACGCCACCATCTCGCCCGCTTAAACCGATCGTACGACAGCCCATATTACGCGCTAGACTAAGGGCGCGCACTACATTTTTACTGTGCCCACTCGTGGAGATGCCAATAAGCACATCTCCTTCCCTTGCTAAGGCTTCGACTTGGCGATCAAAGATACGATCAAACCCAAAGTCATTGCCAACGGCTGTTAAAACCGAGGTATCCGTGGTTAAAGCAATGCCAGGAAGCCCACGCCTATCGCTTTTATAACGCCCACTGAGTTCTGCCGCGATATGTTGCGCATCCGCAGCGCTGCCACCATTGCCGCACAGAAGAATTTTATGCCCATTTTTCAGGGCTTCACTGGCAATAATACATGCGGTATAAATATGGCTGTGTAACTGTTCTATCGTTTTAGCAATCACTTCTTGATGAGATGCCATCTCACGCTGTATCATTTCCATCATTTTTGCTGAGCCCTTTCAATGATTTTAGTCGTACTTTTCCCCTCTACAAACTGAACCAAGCGTACCTCTTTGGCAATCGTACTTCCCACAACCTCTTTGCCCTCATAATCCGAGCCTTTAACCAAAACATCAGGCACAATCGCGCTAATAAGCTCCATAGGCGTGTCTTCTTCAAAAGGAACCACATAACTGACCGATTCTAAACTGGCTAAAATATACGCCCTATCTTCCAATGGATTGATTGGGCGACTTTGCCCTTTAAGACGCTTGATCGAATCATCCGAATTAAGTCCCACGATAAGAAGATCACCAAAACTTTTCGCAATTTCTAGGTACTTCACATGCCCTACATGTAAAATATCAAAACAGCCATTGGTAAAAACAATTTTTTGATTTTTCTTGGTTTGAAGAAGACGAATAAGTTCCTCTTTGGTCTTCAATTTACTCTCAGCAGTAGCGCTTTTTAGGCTATGCTCATAGGCTTCGATCTCATCCAAGCTCACCGTAGCACTGCCCAGTTTTCCTACCACCACTGCCGCCGCAGAATTCGCAAAAGAGGCGGCTTCATAGATGCTAAATCCACTCGCAAGCGCATAACCAAGTGCNGCTAACACCGTGTCGCCAGCTCCGGTAACATCGTAGACTTCACGTGCCACCGTTGGCATTTTCGTAAAGGTTTCACCAAAAATCGCCATACCATCTTCGGAGAGGGTAATGAGCGCGTATTCGAGCCCTAAACTCTCTTTCAATACATTTCCTGCTTTTTGCAAACTCGCATCATCGATGATCGCAATTTTAGTAGCGATGCTTGCCTCTTTTTTATTAGGAGTAATCAGTGTTGCACCGCTGTATTTTTGATAATCTTCTCCTTTAGGATCGACTAAAATTGGCTTATGATGGGCTTTTGCAAGGGCAATCGCTTTACATGTAAATGTCTTTGTTAAAACACCTTTGCCATAATCAGACAAAACCACCAAATCAACATCTTTAAGCGCGTGGCTAAAACGCTCGAAAAGAGCTTCCTCACTTACTGTTGTGATGGATTCTTTGGATTCGCTATCATAACGTACCACTTGCTGATGCGAAGCAATGACACGGCTTTTTTTGCTGGTTTTACGCTCTTTTTGAACCACCATGTCGGTCGTTGAAACGCCTTGAAGCAGAAGAATTTCAAGTAACTCTTTTCCGTTTAAATCATCGCCAATTACACTGGCAACCGTGACATTGGCTCCCAAACTCACCAGATTACTGATGACATTTCCAGCACCACCAAGAACCGTGCTTTCACGCTGTATATCCACCACTTGAACCGGTGCTTCAGGAGAGATGCGTTCACATTTGCCCCAGAGATAATGATCTAACATCATGTCTCCAACCACTAAAATACGAGGCTGTGTCGTGCTATTTATTTTCATGTAGTACTCTTAGTGTTTTCTTTTGCTTATTTAATCAAATTAATTGTATCCAAAAGAAAATTAACACAATATTTGGCTTGAGTGTTTTGAACTTCATCACCAATCAGAATCGTCTGCTCTATTCCAATTCCAAGAGCAGCGTCGATGTCACTGGGTTTATCGCCAATCATCCATGAGTGTTTAGCATCAATATGAAACGCTTTGATCGCTTCTTCAAACATTCCACTTTTGGGTTTACGACATTCGCAATTGGCTTCTGGTGCGTGTGGGCAGTGGTAGACCGCATCGATTTTAATGTTTACATGTAAAAACTCTTCGCGCATCCAAGACGTTAGTTTTTGAAAGTCCTCTTCGCTGTAGTAGCCTCGCCCAATGCCCGATTGATTCGTGACAATAATAAGCAGATAGCCTAAAGATTGGAAATGATGCAAGACATCAAAAACGCCTTCGCAAAACTCGAAATCTTCAATTTTAGAGACATAGGCTTTATCGATATTAATGACACCATCACGATCTAAAAATACTGCCTTTTGCATCTTATTCACCGAGCTCTCTGGTAATGTCACTGAGCAAATTGGTGTATTCAAGATAGCTAAAAGTGTCTTTTTGTGCGATCAAAGAGCTTTTCGCTTTTGCAAAAAAGATCTTTGCCTCTTCGCGATTTTTAAGATCGTATGCTAAAAATTTTCCCATGTAGTAGTTGGCGTAAAGATGTGTCGGCTCTTTGGCAAGAACCATTTGAACCTCTTCAATCGCAGTGTAAATTTGCAGGTTCTTTTGCAGGGAAAGTGCTAGTTTAAGGCGTATCATGTGTTGAAGAGCGTCAGATTGAAGGCTTTTTTTATACATATGAGCCGCCTCGTTGAAAATGCCCATCTCAAAATAACCGTCTCCTAGTTTATTCCAAATCTCTTTATCGTTCGTTTTTGCAGCTTGTTGTTTGAGATTGGTTACTTTTAAAGCAAAAGGGAGCACCGTTGCGATGCGGCTGTTTTGAACATTGTGCGGATCAATTGAGTACGCATCGACTAAAATTTCAAATCCTTTAGGAATTTGCCCCATTTTGAGGTAAATATTGGCAAGCTGAAGCATACAGGTGGTGTTGGTTGGTTCTGTGATTAAAATGGTCTCTATCGTCTCTTTGGCTTTTTGAGTATCCGTACGTTCAACTTCACAAACGCTGTGTGTTGCGCCTATTAATGCACTCGACACGCATAGACATGCTACAATCTCTCGAAACAAATGAACCCCTATTCATATAAAATGGTCTCGATTATACCCAAGTTTTGCCGAAATGAAAATAGAATCATACATAACATTTTTAAACCTAAGCAGGGTTAAAGTCTGCTTCGTTATAATTTTCCCACAGAACTTAAAAGGGGTATCTATTATGAAAAAAATTTGCACAATTTTAGCAATTGCGGCAGTATCTAGTTTGATGGCGGCCGATGGCGCAGCGATCTATCAATCAAAGTGTTTTTCCTGTCATGGAGACAAAGCTTCTAAATCAGCTTTGAACAAATCTCAAGTTATTGCAGGTTGGGATGCCGCTAAAATTACGGCTTCGGTTAATGGCTATAAAAATGGTGAAGGTGGCCCGATGAAAGGTGTCATGAAACCAATCGCGAGCGGTTTGAGCGAAGATGATCTTAAAGCCGTTGCTGCAACGATTGCTTCATTTAAGTAAGCTATCATTTCTACATGTTACAAGAGCTAAGCTCTTGTAACTATTGTTTAATCAGGCGGGGCGTATCTCGCCTCTCTTTTGTGTTTCTCTTTTAAAATGTCCGCTTTTTTACGTTCCATGTTCACGGCATCATTCAGCGCTTCTTGACTGTCAAACTGTGCACCATCTAAAAACTTCTTATGATCATCAAATTGTCCACTGCGAATGCCCCACAAAAGCGCCCACAAGCCAAAAGCTCCTAAAAGTGTAGACGCACTCAGCATCATTGCTATAACCCACCCATCCATTGTTACGACCTTTTTAAAACGTATTTAATGCGCATCGAATTTCCAACGACGACCAAAGAGCTCAGAGACATTGAAAGTGCGGCAAAAAGAGGTATGATGTGCCCACTCATCGCCAAAGGAATGGTAATAACATTGTAGAACAGAGAAAAAAGCAAATTCTCTTTCACAACGCGTAAGCTTTTACGCGCAATTACAAATGCTTCGTACAGACTTTGCATACTATCATTGGTAAGTACGACATCGCTCACATCCACTGCCACATCAGCACCACTTCCCATCGAGATGGCAATCTCGCTTTGAGAGAGCGCTAATGTATCGTTGATACCATCACCTGCCATGACAACCTTATGACCTTTTTGACGCAATCTTTCAATGTATGCTGCTTTTTCATGCGGTAAAAGTGCCGCTTCGTACGTCTCAATGCCTGCCTCTTTGGCAATCGCTTGAGTGACACTGAGATGATCGCCACTGAGCATCACGATCTTAAGCCCCAGTTTTTTAAGCGCTTCGATGCTTTCATGTGCACCCTCTTTTAAACTATCTCGAAGCCCAAAGCTTGCTACGAGTATACCATCCATTGCAAAAAAGTAATGGCTAAGCGTATCAAGATTTTGGGGCATACTCACAGCAATGCCTTCTTCGTACATCATTTTGGCATTGCCGCCTAGAAGCTGATGCCCTTCAAAAACGGCTTTAACCCCCTTGGCTTCCACCGTTTTAATCTGCTCTAAATGCTTTACATGTAAAAGCTCACCCGAGTCTTTTAAAAAGCTTGCAATACCTTGACTGATCGGATGATTTGAACTGAGTACCAATGCATTAAGCAATGAAAGATCGAAGTTTTGGACATACGCACTTTCCACCACTTCAGGCTTGCCTTTGGTAATCGTACCTGTCTTATCCACCACCAGCGTATCACATTTTGCCATGGTTTCAAGAAAGCCTGCCTCTTTAAATAAAATGCCTCGCTTAGCCGAAAGCCCAAGCCCTACGAGTGTTGCTACAGGCGTTGCAAGGCTGAGTGCGCAAGGACAAGCAATCACAATGACCGAGATCGCTATAATCAGTCCTGTTTCAAACGAACCACTCTGGTAGTACCAAAAAAGTAGGGTTGAAAACGCTAAAAGAAGAATAGTTCGTGAAAAATAGCCTGAAATTTGATTGGCAAGCTTTTCGATCTTGGGCTTTTTATTCATCGCATCTTCAAGAAGTGTGACCAGTTTAGTAAGCATCGAAGAGGAGAACGTATTGGTCGCTTGATAGCGAATGACGCTGTCTAGACAGATGGAACCGCTGAGGATTTTATCACCCTTTTGCATCAAAACAGGAATCGATTCACCATTGAGACGGGAAAGATCAAACGAACCTTCGCCCTCAGTGATCACGCCATCGATCGCTACTTTATCGCCCGCTCTTACTTCGATGATCTCGCCAATTTCAACCGAGTCTACACTGCTTAAGAGCTTTTCATCCCCTTTAATCAGCGTCACTTCCGTTGGCATCGCACTTCCAAAAGCATCCAGCGTATCGACCGCTTTTTTCTTGGTGAGCACTTCTAAATACTTGCCTGCAAACACAAAGGTGATAATCATCGTCACCGAATCAAAATAGACCTCCGCACTGCGTGTAAACATCGCATACAAAGAGAAAGCATAGGTCAGTGTAGCACCGGTGGCAACCAAAAAGTCCATCGTTACATAACGATGTTTGATGCCATAATACGCCCCCTTAAAATAGATCGAACCCGTGTAAAAGAGTGTGGGAGTCGCTAAAATAAACTCAGCAAAATTCAGAATGCTTTTGATGTTACTTTCCATGCCCGTAAAATACCCAGCATACTGCGCAATAGCAATCCACATTACATTCATTGTTGCAAAAATACCCACGAGCAGTTTGGAATAGTACTCTCTGCGCTGCACCGTGGCGCGCTCTTCGCCGCTTTTTGGATCGTATGGATACGCGTTATAACCAATACTTCGAATCGTTTCAATGATCTGAGAAAGCTTGATAATCGCGCCATCCCAAACAATTTTGGCTTTATTGTTAGTGTAATTGATCGAAACTTCCACAATGCCCTCTTGTTTGGAGAGTACTTTTTCATTCAACCACACACAGGCACTGCAATGAATGCCTTCGATGATCAAAGCAATTTCATTCAACCCTTCTTGGTTTGTTTTAACATATTTGGAGATAAAGCCGTCCAGATCAAAACGTTGGGTATCATCAAGGGAAATTTTGGGAGGCTCTAGTGTCGTTTCCGTACCCATTTTGGCATAAAATGTATCGAGTCCTTCGTCTTTTAAAAGGTGGTAAACACCTTGGCACCCTTTGCAGCAAAAAAATTTAGGAGGTTCAAAACTTGTATCGCGAAGTAACACGGAGGCGTCATATTCTAAATGGCAGTGATCGCAACGTTGTTTGCTCATAGTACTCTTTCCTATTTTTTACACATTTTTCAAGCAAAGCTTGAAAAACGACGCTAACCGCTATGGTACTGAAGCTTGCCTCTTTGAGGCAGAAACTTTTTTAGTAATTAAATATTATTATAGCGTGACTTTTTTGTGATGAACCTGATACTAGCATTGACTTTATTTTTTTTTCAAAACCTTTGTGCTAAAGTGCGTCCCTTACATGTAAATGTGCATCTATGGGTCAAGGGAAAACGTTTGGAGAATACTACAAAGCTCTATTTAAAAACAGGATTTTTCCTAGCACTCATATTGTGCCCTATTTACATTGCGATTTCACACCATTACGATCTACTTGCTTACGGGTTACTGAGCGTCATCAGTACGCTTTGCTTCATTTTTGTTACAAAATTACAAAGCAGCAATGCACATCTTAAAAATGAACTGCGCAAAAATCTTTACATTGATCTCAATACAAAACTACCCAACCGACTTAAACTCTTAAAAGACAACAAACAGCTCGATCCTAANATCGATTCTACTTTGATTATTATCAACATTGACTCGTTTCAAAACACAAACAACTTTTACGGTCACAATTTTGGTGACACCTTTCTCAAAGTGATCGGGGAATGGCTTTCGAATAATCTCCCACCAGTGGATGCCACCCTTTACAAATTTGAAGCCGACATCTACGCCATTTTAATTCGGGTTCCTTTTAACGAATACAACCTCAAAAAATACCTCAAAAAAATCTCAATGAAAATCACCAAAGATCGCATCATCTGCAACGAGGTCGAGGTCGATACGACACTTTCAATTGGCGCACATCAAGGCAAAAAAAATATTCTTAAACTCGCGTCCATTGCCTGTAAAGAGGCTAAAAACAAACGTTTGCCCTACATGGTTTATGATAAAAGCAGCCACAAAGAGGCAGAATACCATCACAATATGATGATGAGCCATACACTCAAAGAAGCACTTGCTAAAGATTATGTCATTCCTTTTTTCCAGCCTATTTTAAACCTCTCTAGCAATGAAATTGAGAAATTTGAGACATTGATGCGCATTCAAAAAGAAGATGGTAGCTACTACATGCCTGCTGAATTTCTCGATGTGGCAAAGCACTCTAAAATCTACTCAAAGCTCTCCATGTCGCTGATACAAAAGGCATTTGAAACCTTTCAAATCTCCTCTCATAGCTTCTCGATCAACCTCTCTTATCTCGATATGACCAACCTTGTGACAACGACCTTTATCATCGAAAAACTTGAAGAGTTTAATGTGGGTCCTTGGGTTATTTTTGAGATTTTAGAGAGCGATGGTATCGAGAATTACGAAGCGATTTCTAAATTTATCAACCAAGTCAAATCGTATGGCGCAAAGATTGCCATTGATGATTTTGGCTCAGGTTACTCCAATTTTGAACGACTAACAGAACTGAGGGTTGATTATATTAAGATTGATGGTAGTCTGATTAAAAATATTCACCAAAATGAAGAGACAAGAATCATCGTTAAAACGATTGTGAGTTTTGCCAAAGAGCTTAACATCAAAACGATCGCAGAATACGTTCACTCCAAAGAGGTTTTTGAGTGTGTTAAAGAGATTGGGATTGATTATGCGCAAGGGTTTTACATCGGCAAACCTCATCCCGAACTTCCTATCAGCGCGCACTAATCTGTTTTGCAAACAAACAGAGGTAAATGCCACCAAAAATCAAAATAATGCCGCCCACATGGTACCACTCCAAACGCTCATCTAGAAAAACATACGCTAAAAAACTCCCAAACAGTGGCATCAAATGGGTAAATTGTCCCGTCTTCCCTGCTCCAATGTGCGCAATGCCTTTATGCCACAGATAGTAACACAAAATGGAGGTCACTAAAACCACATAGGCAATCACCCAGGGATACTGCGACACAATCATCACTTCACGCTCCACACTATAGCCTTGTGCCAGATAAAAAGGTAGTAACATCACCACACCCAAAGCAACCGTCGTAACAAAAAACTCCATACTGCTTAGATGCGAAGGTCGAAATTTGACCAAAACGCTGTAACTTGCCCAACAAAGCGAAGAGGCAATGATCCATAAATCACCTTCATTGAAGCGTAACTGCACGATACTGTATAGATCGCCTTTGAGCACCAAAAAGACAACGCCCAGTGTTGAGAGAATAATGCCAAGCACCTGCCTTGGTGCAATAGCCGTCTTCAGGATCACAAACGAGAGAAACAGAATAATAATAGGAATGGAAGAGTTAATAAGCAGCGCATTGGTCGCCGTTGTCTGTTGCAAACCGATGTAAATAAGCGTGTTAAACCCTGCAATTCCAAGGGCTGAGAGTACCACTAAAATACCAAAATGGCTTTTAAGTGCGCTGTAAATATTCTTTACATGTAAAAGGAAAAAGGGAAACATCAACACCAAAACACCCAGCCATCTGAAAAATGCCAACTCCCATGGATCAATCGCCCCTGCGACAAAACGCCCCAAGACAAAATTGGCAGACCAAAAAAGTACACACATGACGAGGAGCAGATACATTTGCATTTAAATCCTTTTGATAAAACGCAATTATAACCAATGTGACACAAATGTAACGCCATTACAACATTAGGGGGATAGACTTTTAACATTAAAAGACGTTTAAAGGAGAGCATCATGCTTTACCAACTCAATTTAAGAGAAGTAACTTACGCACTTTCAGAAGCACTTGATTATGTAGGAATTGACGATATCATGCACGGTAAACGTGTCGCCTATATCGCGTGTGAAATTGCTAAAAAACTCGGTTGGAGACAATCAAAACTCGATAAAGTAATGCTAATGGCAATGCTTCATGATTGTGGTGTCTCTTCAACAGGCGTTCATCATACCATTGTGAATCAATTGGACTGGGAAGACGCTTATATTCATTGCGCCATTGGAGAAAGCTTACTTCGCGATGTCCCTTTTTACAGCGATTTTGCTGATGTTATTGCGTTTCATCACTCGCATTGGGAAAAGTTTGCTTTTCATTTAGATGAAGAGACTAAACTCTATGCCAATTTGATCTTCCTCTGTGACCGCATTGATGCATTACGTTCCCAATTTGGAGCACATCTAAGCCATGAAAAAGAGACGATTCGAGCACTCATTCAGACACATTCTCCTTCCATGTTTGCACCAAGTCTGTGCGAGGCTTTTATAGAGATTTCGTATCGAGACTCTTTTTGGTACTATTTAGACGCCTATGCGCTGCCACATTATTTTAAAGAGTGGATCGATCAAGGAGAGATTCAAGCCATTCACTTCGATGAGCTTAAAAAAATAGCAATGATGTTTGCAGGTATCGTCAATGCAAAAATATCCCATGATGACCAAAACACTGTGCGATTAGCCTCGTTAGCGCGCTTTATTGCACGACTGTATAACCTCTCCTTGCGCGATCAAGAGACGGTTGAGCTCTGTGCACTTTTATACGACCTAGGAAAACTTCGCGTTCCCGATTTTCTCGTAACCAAAACAGTGCCACTCAGTGATGAGGAGCATATCCGCATTAGAAGACAGGGATTTGACGCGCAGATTATCTTAGGACAGATCAAAGGCTTTGAAAAAATAGCAAAGACGGTTTCACTCTACCATGAAGTGCAAAATACTAAAGAAAAAGGCATCCCAGACGATGAAGCGCTTAAACCCATTGAAGTTCGCATACTATCACTTGCCAATACAATTAATGCGCTGATGCCGCTTCAAACGAGTGTACTGGTTGAAACGTTAGAGACGGTTATTGATGAGCATCAACTCAATACGCTCATTGCCCCATACATTGCTGATTATCTTGCTTCGTATAAGACAAATTTGGCGTCTAACCGCTTACATGTAAAAGGTTTTTGACGCAGAAAGAAGCGAGTGTGATAGAATAGACTTCTTGCAAAACTGAAGTGTGGAGCAGCAAGTGTACCAAATGTTAACGTAGTCTTTAGAGCTTTGCTTTAAAGACGAGTCAAGAGTTTTGAAAGAACTTTAATAGACTTCTTGCAAAACTTATTTTGCAAGAAGGAAAAGCACCAAGGGTGCGCGGGTGTTCCGCCGAGGAAAACCCAGTGTTAACGTAGCCTTTAGAGCTTTGCTTTAAAGGCGTGTCAAGAGTTCTGCAAGAACTCTAATAGAAAAAATAATGAAATCACATACAAATTCTCTAACTTTTTAAATTAAGAGTTTATTTATCCGAGTTAGCTATAATTTTCACATCGATACACTATTTTTTAAAGGATATTTCATGGCATCAACCAAACTTAAAGGCAATCCAGTCGCACTCGCAGGTGCAGAAATTAACGTTGGCGATAAAGCGCCCGTGGTTACACTTGTAGCAAAAGATTTGAGTGAAATTAAAGTGGGTGGTGCGAGCGAGAAAACGCAGATCATCGTCATTGTTCCTTCACTCGACACAGCGGTTTGTGCGCAAGAGACACGTACGTTTAACACCAAAGCTGCGGCGATTCCTGATGCAACGGTTGTGGTTGCTTCAATGGATCTTCCTTTTGCGATGGGACGTTTCTGTACCACCGAAGGGATTGAAAACCTTCAAGTCGGTAGTGATTTTAGAGACAAAGCACTTGCAAACGCTTACGGTGTTTTAATTGCAGATGGCCCACTTAAAGGCTTAAGCGCACGTGCTATCTTTGTAGTGAGTAAAGAAGGTAAAGTGGTTTATAAAGAGATTTGCCCTGAAATTACCGAAGAGCCAAACTACGAAGGTGCTCTTTGCGCACTTAAAGAGACAGCAACGCCTAGTGGCGGACACAAATGTGGTTGTGGTGCACGCTAATTAGCTAACTCTTGCTTCCTCTTGTGTCTTGAAAAGCCATAAGAGGAGCGTTTCCATCTGCTTCATTTTCTTCGTATCAATCACACATTCAGGAAGTTCTAAAATCGTCTCCATCAACGCTCGATTTTGTAAAAAAGCGATGTTATAGAGCGCTCCTTTTTCCATAATCTTTTCTAAAAAAGCCCTATTTTCAAACTCTACCGTACTTTTTTGCACACTTTGATAGTGCGACAATCCTCTGTTTATCATAATGCGATTACTCCTGCAAAACGTCCTGTGATTTTATCTCTTCGGTAGGAAAAATAGGCCTGATCACAGCAGGTACACACCTCTGAGTCCTGAATATTTTCCCGTTTAATGCCTATATCCAAAAACGCTTGAAGATTGGCACGTTGCAAATCCAAAAAATATTTTCCATGCTTTACATGTAAAGCTGTCTCAAGTCCGTGCGTGGCTTCAACACCCACTTCATAACAGCACGAACGAATCGAAGGTCCCATCCAAATGGTAAGCTCTTCCATACGTGTACCAAAGGTTTTTGCCATACACTGCGCTGTTTTTTGCCCAACCTGTAAAAGCGTTCCCACACGTCCCGCATGTGCCACACCAATAGCCTGATGCACCTCATCGTAGTATAAGATGGGAATACAATCTGCCACCATCACCGCAAGCGCGATATGAGGCTGATTGGAAATCATAGCATCACACGTTGGCATCTCATCACCACTTTCAATCTGTACAACCCTATCGCCATGGACTTGATCCATAAACACCAGTTTTGAAACGCCTAATTTTGCTTTTAACATCGCTCGATTTTGGTTTACATGTAAAGCCGTATCGTTTACATGTAAACCCAGATTGAGACTCTTAAATGGCGCTTCGCTCACCCCTTCAAAACGGTTGGTAAAAAGATGCTGCATCAGTAAATCGCCATAATACGATCCACGCTGTTCCAGTCGAGTCCCTCTTTTTTAGAAAACATATGATGAAGGTAGCGTGCAAACATATCGGTCTCAACATTTACTCTGCGTCCGATTTTATAGGTGCCAATCAATGTCTGCGCTAAGGTATGCGGAATGATCGTCAAACGAAACCCTTTGGCATTCACATCATTGACCGTCAAACTTACGCCATCGATGGTAATACTCCCTTTGGGAATCACAAAAATCAGCTGCTTAGAAGGAATGCTCACCTCGATATCCAGCCCATTCTCTTTTTGACTCAGCTTCTCAATCACCCCAACGCAATCCACATGCCCTTGCACCATATGCCCATCCAAACGATCACCCAAAGCCATAGCAGGTTCGATATGCACTTTGCCTTTGAGATTTTCCACCGCAAGCAAAGAGCGACTCTCCTGTGAAAGTTCCACACTAAATCTATCCTCAAAGAGAGCGATCACAGTCAAACACGCACCGTTAATCGCAATGCTATCACCAATGCTGGGTTTATACGTCGCACGAAGCGTCAAGATATTGGTAGTATAGCTGACCACTTCTGCAAATTCTCGAATCAAGCCTGTAAACATGTGCACCTCTGTGTCGTATTCTTTGTTTTTATTATAGCGCTTTTAAATCAACAATTATAAGGAAAATAGGAGCAATAATGGGAAAATCAAAAGTTACCATTAATTTTAAATTTGTATAATGATTTAAATGCTTTGATGGGAGAAACCGGTAATGAAACAGTGGACAATTGCAAAGAAAGTATATATTCCCCTTTTTGGAGGATTGGTTATAGGCTTTATTCTCATACTTTTTACGTCATATTTGAGCATTCAAGGGATTGAGAAAGACGTTTATGCCAAAGAGCAAGCGGAGCTTAAAGTGTATGTAAAAAATCAACTTGAAGCCCAATACGACGTCGCACTGACCAATGCCATTACGATTGCGTCTAATTATTACGTGATTGAAGCGCTCTTAAATAACGATCGCGCTATTGCTAGCAAAGGACTCAAAGAGCTTACCAAAGCGTATAAAGAAAAAACCAACTACAAAGAAGCGCAAATCCACATTCACACCCAAGAGATCAAAAGTTTTCTCAGAGAGTGGATGCCCTCCAAATTTGGCGATGATCTCTCCAGTTTTCGCCATACCATCAAAAAAGTCAAAGAGACCAAGCAGCCACTGACCGCCATCGAAATGGGCGTTGCAGGCATGTCGTTGCGAGGCGTTGCGCCTATCGTTAAAGATGGCGAGTACTTGGGTTCGGTCGAATTTATCGATACCTTTGATGCCGCGGTCAGCAATGCGAAAGAAGATATCAAGGCGAGCGTGCTCTTTTTGACCGAGAAAAAGCAGCTCAACCTCAGTGCAACTGCTAAAGATGCACTGCTTGCCAAAGACACCGCACTTTCTCAGAAAAAAGAGATCACCGACATGAAACTTTTTGAAGAGATCAAAGATCTTGACCTTACCACCAAAGGGGCTAGTTTCTTTACACCGTCCTATTTTGTTGTCCGAGATGAACTCAAAGCTTTTGATGGAAGCAAAGCAGGCGAAGTGTTGATCGCCAGAGAAATTAGCGCGGTCAAAGCGGTTGTGCATGAGGCGCAATACGTTGTGATTAAACTCATCATTACCATGTCAATTATCACGACATTGATTATGGTGATGCTGGTAATTACGATTAAAAAATCGGTAATAAATCCTGTAAAAGAGCTTCAAATACGTGCGGAAAACCTCTCCAGCGGCGATGGCGATCTGACCAAAAAAATGGAGATTAAAAGTGGCGATGAGATAGGCCTCGCCTCCCTTGCGTTTAATCTTTTCATTGATAAAGTACGCACCACCGTCAGCATGGCAAAATCTTCCAGTAATGAAAATGCCTCTGTTGCGAATGAACTAAGCTCCACTGCCCTCGAAGTGGGACGACGAGCGGAAGAGACCTCTTTGATTGTCAATGACACGAACCATATGTCCCGAAGCATCAAAGAAGAGCTTGCCCTCTCATTGCAAAAAGCAAAACAGTCTGAAACCGAGATAGGCGAAGCGCATGCAAAGCTTACCAATGCCAAAAATCAGATCATTAAACTTGCAGAGCAAGTCGAATCCAGTGCAACGACGGAAGTAGAACTTGCCCGTCAAATTTCGCAGTTAAGCAATGATGCAGACCAAGTTAAAGGCGTTTTAACCGTTATCTCCGATATTGCCGATCAAACCAATTTACTCGCCCTTAATGCGGCAATTGAAGCGGCACGCGCAGGGGAACATGGACGAGGATTCGCGGTGGTTGCCGATGAAGTCCGCAATTTGGCAGAACGTACGCAAAAAAGTTTGACTGAGATTAATGCGACGATCAATGTCATTGTCCAAGCGATCAATGACGCGAGTGAACATATGAATATGAACTCCCAAAGTATGGAAAATCTCACAAAAATCGCGACGGAAGTGGAGAAAAACATTCATGAAACTGCCGTTATTATGGACAATGCGACGCTTTCAAGTGAAAATACGGTGAAAGATTATATTAACACGGGGAGACAAATTGATGCCATCGTCGCTAAAATCGAAGAGATCAACACGATTACGATCAGCAACACGCGCAGCATGGAAGAGGTGAGCAGTGCAACCGAACATCTTAGTGATCTCACCGAAAAACTCAACAACGTTTTAGGAAATTTTAGAACGTAAGAGCAAGAGGCCTTACGCTTCTTGCTCTTTAAAAAAGGTGTAAAAGGCCCTGGTTGCCCTTTGCGCCTCTTTTAAACTCACCTCTTTAAACTTCACGGTTCCACCCACTTTAAGTTGAGCAAGTTTAAAACAATCCACGGCAATAACAGAGCCAATTTTAGGATACCCCCCAATGGTTTGGCGCTCTTTTAACAGCACAATCGGCTCGCCATGGCTCGGCACTTGCACGGCACCATAACAGATGGGCTCAGAGAGAATGCCTGTGTGTGAGGGCACAACCCTTTCACCGCTGAGTCGATACCCCATGCGATCGCCCTCGCCTCTAAACGTATAAACACTGTTAAAAAACGTCTCCTGAGACGAAGCATCAAACATCGCTTCTTGATAGCCTTTGACCAGGCGCACCGTAATGGAATCGGGGTATTTTGGAATGAACTTTCGTTCCAGTTTTCGTCTGTCCACAGGACATCTCGCGTCTAGTGTTTCGAGAAAATCGCCCACTTTGAGTTTTCGTCCCTCAACCCCACCAAGTCCCTCTTTGATGCTCGTAGAATAACTTCCATACGAAAAAGGCGTTTGAAATCCCCCTGCAACAGCGATATATGCAAATTGTCCTTGCGTTGCAAACCCAAAAGCGATCACATCCCCACGTCTGAGTTGATACGTTTGCCACAACGCGATCTTATGTCCGTTACAGGTAGGCTGCATATTGGCACCGCAAATCGAGATGCACATCTCACTTCGGGCTTTAAACGAAGCACCCCCCATCGCGATCTCAATGGCAGGCGTGTTAAACGCATTGCCAACTAAAAAGTTCGCATACCCAAATGCCATCTCATCCATTGCGCCACTTTGGGTCAGCCCAATGTCACTCAAACCTCTGCGCCCTGCATCTTGGATCGAGCATTGCATGCCACCATTTTCGACTAAAAAGCCATTCATAGCTGACCTCCTAGCTTTAAAAATTCCTCTTTGGAGATGGGTTCATAGCGCACATGATCGCCTACATGTAAAAGCGAAAGCCCCTCGTATGTGGCATCAAACATCGCGGTGGGGGTTCGCCCCAGCACTTTCCACCCTCCAGGACTTTGGCTTGGATAAACCGCACTCTGCCGATCGGCAATGGCGACACTCCCTTTGGGAACCGCTTTTCTTGGACTGGCTAAACGAGACGTTGCTAAACGTTCATCAATCTCGCCCAAATAGGCAAATCCAGGGGCAAACCCAATCGCATAAACGGTGTACAATCCTTTTACATGTAACGCAATAATCTCCTCCACACTGAGGTTTTTCTCCTGCGCCAATAGCTCCAAATCCAGCCCAACCTCACGTCCATAATAGACAGGAATCGTGATAATTTTAGACTCGCTAAGCGTAAGCGCTTCTGCATCATGAATGCTTTTTTCAATGATCTCGCACACTTCATCAAAGTCAAAACGCATCACATCGTAACTCACCATCAATGACGCATACGAGGGAATGATCTCGTAAAATCCTTCTTGCGCCTTTGCTTTGAGCGCGTGATATGCTTTTTGCACCTCTTGGGAGATCACAGGATCAATAGTGGTTCCAAAATAGACAATAACCGAAGATTCTGAGGCAATACTGTAACGTCTTTTCACATGCTTTTCCTTAACGTTTCTACCAACAAAACTGCCTCTTCATTG
>WSSedL1CaDRAFT_10000840_pt1 | contig 20132 bp, 17 predicted proteins | sample WetSurSL1Cattail_FD_9464 | JGI IMG/M metagenome (IMG submission 9464)
CTTGTCCTGCCAGTAATCGTAGTGCGCGAAGCGACGCAGGCTCGCCTCGATCCCGCCAAGAACGATCGGGACGTCGGGGTATGCGGCGTGGACGAGGTTCGCGTACACGACCGTCGCCCGGTCCGGCCGGCGCAGCTCTCCCCCGGGCGAGTACACGTCCGAGCTCCGGCGCTTGAGGTTCGGGGTGAGGTTGTTCACCATCGAATCGACATTGCCGGACGAGATCCCGAAGAAGAGCCGGGGCTTCCCGAGCGCCGTAATATCTGTTGTGCTCTTCCAGTCCGGCTGGGCGATGATCCCGACCGAGAATCCTGCATCCCAGAGGACCCGGCCGATAAGTGCCGTGCCAAACGACGGGTGATCTACGTACGCATCGCCCGTGACAAGGATGATATCGAACTGTCCGATGCCAAGGGCGGCACCCTCTTTTTTGGTGAGGGGGAGAAACGCGGGCTGATCGGTCATGACTATTTAACCGGGGGCCGCCGGGTCAGGTCCCGGATGATGTCCGCAAGCCCGCCCGGTGCATCTTCTTCCTCTTCGGCCGGTTCCGGCTCCGGGGGTGTCGGTCCGCTCTTCGCCGACTTCTCTTGGGCCTCCCCGTCCTGCCCGTGGACCGGCAGGTTCACCTGGGTCTTCTCATCGAACTGCCGCACGATCGAGATGCCGGAGAATTCCAGAATAACGGCCTCTGCCACGATATAGGTCACCGCCTTCTCCCGCAGGCAGCCGGTTAAGGCGTGCCCGGCCCGGCCCACGGACGTGTGGAAATGGATGGCAGGACTGCCGTCCTCCATGGTGATGGTCCCGATACCCACCATCTCCCACCCGCCTTCGAACATGACAAAATGCGGATCGGGGGGAAAGACCGCTTCTTCCGGCCCGGTGACCATCTTGGCCTGGCGCAATGCCCCAAGATACAGGATCGTGCCGGCCGTAACAGCGTGCGTTTTTACAAACTCGCGCGTAACGCCTAAAAAATCCTCGCCGTCGTCAATCCGCAGGACAAATACCCTGCCGATCCTGCCTTCAGAGTACTGCATACCGGGGCCCTTTTTTTAGATTTTTGTAGTGATTAGAATGACGCGGATTTATATCTCTTTTCTCTTACAAAAAAACGGATTGCTCCCTTTCTCCTGCACGGTTTGGAGAATAAGGCGCAGAGATGGCGAAAAACGGGTCGGGCGGGTGTCCTACCGCCCGCCGGCTCCGCCGCCGCCAAAGCCCCCGCCGCCCCCGAAACCTCCTCCGCCAAAACCGCCCATTCCTCCCCCGCTCCCGCCCTGGCCGGGAGGAACAAAGGTCATGAGCGGCACAAAGACCATATTCATCCCCATAACTCCTGTCGGGACACCGGTCTCGGGGACCGGGATATCGAGCGACTTCATGGCCGCTTCCACCTTGTCGCCCACGCCAAGGGCAGTGCCGTAGACCAGCCACTCGCCCCACATCGGGAGGTCCTCGGGGGGATACTTCCGGATCATGGCCATGTCTGAGAGGAAGTGGGCAAAGGCGTCCCATTCCAGTTTGTCCTTGTAATGGTCGTCCTTCCAGTGCCCAAAGAGGGTCGAAGGAGCCGCCCATGCGATCACGAACTGGATCGTCACCACGAGCAGGAGGGCTGCTGCCGGGAACAGGAGCGACCCCTGCACCGGCATCACGAATGCTGCCATGAACGTGACTACGCAGAGCACGGCGCTTACCGCAACAAACGGGGTGAGGTGGTCGCGGCCGTCCACCATATACTGGTAGGAGATGGCGGTATCCACCCGGCGCGTCACATCGGTGAGATTCTTCTGGAACCGGAGCGCCTGTTCCATTGCGGGCATACTCGTGCGGGCATCGCTCACCAGCGTCTTGATAGCGTCGGAATCGAGCGTATCGTTCTTCCCCACGGCTTTTAAAAATGCCAGGACCCGCTGCTCGTACGGGTCAGATGTTGCCGTGGAAAGGACGCGGATTGAGACCTCTTTTCCGTCCCCCTTTGTCGTTATCTCGACGAGTTTTCTCCGGTGCAGGTCAAGGAGCGTGGCATAGTAGCCGTCCTGGTCGAAGTCCAGGGCATCGCCTTTGAAGAGCAGGTTCACCTGCCAGGGTTTGAGCTCCGGGTTCGGGATGGTGCTCAAAAAGGTCGTGACCGTGAACTGCCGCTCGCGCCCGTACCGGTAATAGATAAGGAGCAGGAGGAACGGTGCGAGGATCACAAGCGCCTTTGCCAGGTAACTGACAACGAGGGCCAGGGTGTACGGGAGATCGTACCAGAAACTCGCGGATGCTGCTTTCGCTGCTACATCCGTTGTCGTGCTCCAGACCCCGGGCATTGCCGCGAATGCGTCCTTGTTCCCCACCATCTCTACCGCGATGATCTCGTTTTTGGCAACGCTGCCCGTGATGGTGTAGGTGTCCCCGGATTTATCGGCGGACAGGGTCGGCGGGTACGCATAGACCTGTTCGATATTGTCCGCCGGCACCGTGATCATGACATACTGGTAGGGGATGTGGCTGGTGCCGGCAAATTTCAGGTTGAGGTGCGTATGGGTGCCGTCAGTTTCGAGCGGCGGATGGACCACGTACGCGGTCGTTACCGTATAGGTTCCTTCGGAGAAATACCCGGGATTGTAGATCCCCACTTCGTTCTTGTCCGCGAGACGCGCGATCCTGTCGGAGACCGCGCTGTCCGCTGAACCGGTGACCCGCACGGCGGCGGACGCGTCTTTGGCATATCCCACGGAACCGGCGGGCGCATCGATCGAGACAAACTGGATCGACGAGCTGTTGCGGCTGTCAAAGACGAGCGGGGCTTCCCACGAGCGGTATAGCATCCGGTACTCGCCGGAGGACTCCACATTGTACACGTACTGCTCCTGCAGGGTCCCGGTATCCGAGAGGGTAGCCCGGTACGAGTCCACCACGAGGTCCCCGTGGACGAGGGGCGGGACGACAACGGCAAGGACGAACGCTGCGATCCCAAGGAGCAGCGTGATGGCAAAAATAAGGGTGATCTGCCGGGTTTCGCTCACGATCGATTCCCCATCAGAACTCGATCTTGGGGGCAGTCGCTATGGCTTCTTCGAACTGGAGATACTCAAGCTTGTTGAGGTGTATCATGTGCCCGATGAAGTTCGAAGGGATGGTGTCCATCATCGTGTTGAACTCCTGGGAGATGTTGTTGTAGGTGTACCGCTGCCGGGAGATCTCGTTTTCCAGGTCTTTGACCGAGCCCATGAGGTTCGTGACCGTGCTCGCGGTCTTGAGATCGGGATAGTTCTCTGCAACGGCAAGGAGCCGGCCGAAGATCGAGCGGGACTCGGCCTCGACCTTGTTCAAGTCCCCGGGCCCGGCGGTAGCAACCGCTGCACGCATGGCGGTGACTTTCGTGAGCGTGTCCTGTTCGAACTTTGCATAGCTCTTGACCGCACCGAGCAGCTGCTCGATCATGTCGAGCCGTTTCTTCATTGCCACCCGGATCTGCCCGAGGGTCGCTTCCGAGGAGTTCTTGAGCGAGAAAAACCGGTTGTAGATCCCGACGGCCCAGATGATGAGGCCGATGATAACAAGGATGATGACAATCAGGATGATCCAGCCAATGATATCTCCGAGCATGGTGTATCACCATACCGGTACACCCGCAAGAAGATAAGGCTGAGGGCGGAGGGCAGGGACGGAAAAAATCCGAAGGGGCCCGGATCGCTGGAGTACTTAACCTTACAGTTGAACTGTAAAGTTACAGACCGGCTGTAACATTACAGACTGCGTTACGCCGGAGAGGGGATCGAAAAATGAGAGGTTGAGGGGGCCGGACTTTTAAAAAACGCCCGGTACGGGATCGGGATTCTTTCTTGATCCGGTGTACCGGGAAAAACCGGGCCCCTGAATAGTACGGCAGAAAAAAAGAGATTTATGCAATCGCCAGCGTCCCGACAACCCGGAGCTTGCCGCCTTCGAGATAGTTGAGCACGACTTTTGCGCCCGGGGGAAAGACCAGATCCTTATCGAGCGTGATAGTCAGTTCGGGCATCCGCCAGTCGCTGCCGGCAACGACCCTGGTGACCCGGGCGGGCAAAAACTGCATCCAGTGGCCCACGTACACGACCATATCCTCCTTGATGGGGGCGGGCCAGTACTTGACAAGCTGGGCCTGCCCGGTGATGGTGGACGCGGTCTTTACCGCGGGGTCGTTTGTCAGGACATACCCGCGGTCGAGATCCTCGGCTTCGATCCCCTTGAGGGCAAGACCTGCCCGGTCGCCGATCACTGCAATCTCGGCGTCCTCGTCGTGCTTCTGGATCGAGCGGACCTGTGCGGTTTTCGTGGTCGGGAGCACCTTGAGCGAATCGTGTTTTTTGATCACGCCATGAGCAACGCAGCCGAGAACTACGCTCCCGACACCCTTGACATTGAAGTGGTGGTCGATGGGCATGGACCCGATGGATGCGCCCTCCTTGGTCTTCTGGTGGGCCGAGAGCTTTGCCGCGGCATCGAGCAGCTTTTCCCGGATGCCGATGGGTTCGTCCTCGACGACATCGTAGTGTTCGAGCACGGTGCCCTTGATGAGCGGCGCGATCTGGTCGGGGGAGAGGTAGTTTTTGAGGACAAGAGAGCCGTTTGCCTTCCCGGCGCACTGGAGCATCAGCACCATCTCGCCGAAAGTGGCGTTGACCTCGCTGACTACGAGGAGGACCCGGTCGGCGAGGGAGATCGCATAAAAGAGCGAGGAGAGTTTCTCCGGGTACCGGGTCGGTTCGATGAAGGTGACGGTCGCAGGGCCTTTCTTGAGGTTATAGAAGGTGATATCGCTGGTTGTACCTTTTTTTCCCAGGGTATCTGCATAGCCGTTCGGGGCAAGGACGGCGACGGTGATATTGGACATGATGGTAAGTGTATTGGGTTTTGTCCTGTAATATCTTTTACAGACCCTGATGAGGGGCGGGATTTTATCAGACTGGGTCCAATCCGGAAAAGTAACGGGCCCAACGGATCAGAGAAGGTGCGGGAAATATAATGTTCTTTAGCTTATGTACCAGTGTAGTGTTTCAGCGATACTATAATTCCGCGCTTCAGGTGATCCATGGATCTTTCAAAAAATAAAAAGACGATAATCCAGATTGTTCTGTTACTCATAGGACTCCTGATCCTGGTCTATATCCTCCGCGGCTCCGGAATTCTTGAAAACATCCCTTACCTTCTTACCATCAGCATCCCGCTGCTCATACTAGCCTTTGTCCTCTCCAACATCAATATCCTGGTAAAAATTTACCGGTGGAAGTTCCTCAGCGAAAAATACAACCAGCCTATTTCAATGCGCGAAGCATCCATTGTCACGGTGTCGAGCCTGTATTTCGCCAATATCACGCCGGGAAAAGTAGGCGACCTCTTCAAGGCATATTATATGCAGAAAAAACACCTGATGGACTTTTTTGACGGCGTTTCGATGATCTTTTACGAGCGGTTCTTCGAACTGCTGATCCTCGCCCTGACCGCGGGGGCAATTATTTTTATCAATATGAAAGGGGTTTCGGTAATTGTCCTCGAGCTTACCGCGGTAATCCTGATTATCCTCGCCCTGTTCTATTTCAAATCCGATTATTTCATGGGGCTGCTGGAGAGGCTGCTCGTCCGTGTGCCGGTAATTAACACCGGAGAGGTAAAATTCCACATCAAAAAACTCCCGCTGCCCGACATCTTTGCCGTGTTTGTAATCACGGGAGTATCGCTGGTCTTTGAATTCGCCCGGCTGTGGGTGATCGCCCTCGCATTCGGGTACTGGCTCAACCCGCTGCAGGTATCGATCTTCTTCAGCCTCGCTATCGTTGCCGGTCTGATCTCCCAGATCCCGCTCGGCATCGGTGTGACGGAAGGATCCTTGAGTTTCCTCTTCCAGCAGGTCGGAGTTCCTCCGGTAAGTGCGATGTCGATTGTCCTGACCGATCGTATCATCTCTATGTATTACGCCCTTGTACTGGGATTTGTATTTTCCAAATTTTCCTATGACCGGCTCAACGAGGCTGAGGCTGCATCATGATCTCGATTATTGTCCCGCTGTATAACGAGAGAGAGAACGTACTGCATTACCCTGAGGATTTTTTCCCGGTTGTCGAGGATCTTTCCCGTAAGACCGGGGAGACGTTTTCCTATATTTTTGTCGACGATGGGAGCAAAGACGATACGGTAGCGCAGATAAAGGCTGTCGCACAGGGCCGGTCGGATATCACCCTCCTCGAGCATGGGATAAACCGGGGCATGGGAAATGCGATTAAGACCGGCCTTGGTGCCTGCACATCAGAACTCGTCGTTACCATGGATTCCGATCTGACGTTCCGGCCGGAAGATATCGAAAAACTCATTGAAAAGTACCGGGAGACCGGTGCAGACTGCGTCTCCGGGTCCCCGTACATGGGGGAGGGGCTGATGGAGGAGGTTACACCCTTCCGGTTATTTTTAAGCGCCTCGGTGAACTTCATGTACCGCTGCCTTCTCGGGAAAAAGATTACCAGCGTCAGCCCGATCTTCCGGCTCTACAAGCGCGAAGAACTGGCAAAACTGACTATTTCCAGCAGCAATTTCGAGATCAATGCGGAGATCATATCCAAACTGCTCATCGCCGGTAAAAACGTCGTGGAGATCCCGGTCCCGCTGCTGAGGCGGAAATACGGGTATTCGAAGATCAATGTGAAAAAAGAGATCAAAAACAACCTGGTGATGCTTTACAAGATTTTTAAGACCAAATACCTTCACCGAGAATGGACCTGAAGATTTTATAAATTCCTTGGGGTGATGTTTTTTCTCCCGGCCGGGGAATACCCCCGGTTCTCTTTTTCGCAGGAATTGTCAAGGTACGTGTCCTGAATATAACTCCCCCCGGTAAAAGACCGCCCGGGCGTGTACCACGATCTTCCTTAACTTAAAATACGATTCGTGAGAACACCACATAACGATGTTTGCCATCATCCTTGGAACACGGCCGGAGATCATCAAGATGTCCCCCCTTATCCGGTCGTGCGAAAAACAGGGTATTGATTATTTTGTCCTCCATACCGGCCAGCACTATTCTTACGAGATGGACCGGGTCTTTTTTGAGGATCTCCGCCTTCCCGCGCCCCGGTATAATCTCGATGTCGGTTCCGGAAGCCATGCCGTTCAGACAGGGGCCATCATGGCTGGTGTGGAAAAGATCCTCGCCGAAGAAAAACCGGAGGTAGTCCTTGTCCAGGGAGATACCAACACCGTACTTGCAGGAACGCTGGCCGCTTCCAAATGCTATGTACGGGGGCCGCAGAAACTGCCGGTGGAGGTGGGCCACGTGGAGGCTGGTCTGCGGAGCTTTGACCGTACCATGCCGGAAGAGATCAACCGGATAATCGCAGATCATGTAGCGGATTACTGTTTTGCACCAACGGAGGTGGCTAAGAAAAACCTCCTGCACGAAGGGATCGACGAAAAGAAGATTGTCGTGACCGGCAATACGATCGTCGATGCTGTCCGGCAGAATGTCGTCCTTTCAAACGAATCCGGAAATACCCTGAAAAATCTGGGACTTTCAGAGAAAGGGTATTTCCTGGTGACACTCCACCGTCAGGAAAATGTGGATGACAAAACGCGCCTTGAAGGGATCTTTTCCGCCCTCGCCCGGCTCCATGCCGCAACCGGGATACCCATGGTATTCCCGGTCCATCCGCGGACGGAAAAAATGATCAAATCGTTCGGACTTGACCTCAAAGGTATCTCCCTCATCCCCCCGCAGGGATTTCTGGATTTCCTGCAGCTCGAATCGAATGCCCGTATGGCACTGACCGATTCCGGGGGAGTGCAGGAAGAAACCTGCATCCTCGGCGTGCCTTGCGTAACAATACGGGATTCTACAGAACGACCGGAGACCGTTGCAGTCGGGGCAAATATCGTGGCAGGGGTGTCGCCCGAGAACATTATCAAAGCTGCGGGAACCATGCTTGAAAAACAGGACTCCTGGGAGAATCCGTTCGGTGACGGGAATGCGGGGGATAAGATACTTCATTCAATCTGTTCAGAAATATAAACGAGGAAAAAGGTAGAAGTTGATTCAATTAATACTGTATTTTTTATTTACCCTTAAATAGAATTCTTTTCAAATTCTGAAAAAAAGCTCCTGATGGCCTGATGGTTACGTACATGAGGAGGAGGAGAATACAGTACTGCAGAGTGAAAAACACAAGGGTGACGTACCATCCTAATGACCCGGTCGGGTTTGTATACTGATTATTTGTATAGAATCCACCAAACATTAGTGGAAATTCAATAAATGCAAATATTTGAAACAGATAAAATAGGATTATTTTATAGAGATCGTCAGCTACGAGTATGCACAGGAGCGGTGTAAACCAGACAATATACTGAGGGCTGTGAAATTTTGTGAGATAAATTACCGCGATAAGCGCGCACAGAAGGCATTTTATCAGAGTTTCCTGGCGATTTTCCGTTGATTTATAAGATTTATAGATCAGATAGAAAAGTACTGCAGCCATGAGCAGGTACATACAAACGGAAATTTCCCCTGTAGTTATACCGATATGCCAGAGTCCGTTCAGCCAAGAATAGATCGTATAAGTAACAGTATTAACATAGACACCAACACTCGCCCCAGTGGCAAACAAATAGGATTTGAGTGCATCCGGCCGTATAATGATAAGGGGTAAAATGAATACTAGTGCAAAAGGAACTATCACTTTACAGACGTCAATTATTTCTTGCTTTAAAGAAGTTTTCTTAGCGTGATAAAGGATAATAAAAGGGAACGTTATTGCGGGAAAAATCTTGGCAAAGAATCCAAGTGCTGCAGCAAGGTAGCTTCTCATATTCTTTTCATAAATGGTAAAGAGGACAGCAATCATTAAGAAACACGTCGGAAATGCATCATATTTTGTGATGACAAAATATGCTGTTGAAAATGCTGTTGCATAAATCAATCCGGCGATAAACGCTGTACGCTCGTTACGAAGTTTTAAAACAATTAAATAGACGCATAAAAGGGTAATGATATCGCAAATTATCATTAAAATTTGAAATGTATATATAAACCCCCATGCATTTTGCAAAAGAAGCGCGGGAATCAAGGAGAGAATAATAGGGACAAACAACAGGACCGGATATTCAAAATTATAATTTAAGTACGGTAGTTGACCCTGCATCAGATAAACTCCGTGCTGGAGATAATACCCCAAATCATAATAATCAATAAACGAATGAAAAATCAGAGGAGTGGCAAAAAAAACGGCAACTTTTGTCAGAAGGGAGCACACTATGAGCAAAAAAAGATGATGCTTTATTATCCCAACATCAGTTTTTTTAAAAGGATTGTCAAGGAATATCCACGATTTGTTTGTTTTTTTCCCTTTTTTTTCAAATTCTTCCCCAAGACTCTTATTTTTATTACCCATCTTTCTTCACCGAACAATATTCATTTACACATATTAATTATAAATAAATTCTATGTACAATTGAAGTATATTTCGATTAACAACAAATCAGAAAGTCTACTTTCGTTGCCACGTCACCCGCCGGTTCACCAAGAAATTCCAAATAAATGCCACCAGAATCCCCAGAATATTTGCGATCCGGTAATCGACACCGGCCCACGTTGCAAGCACGTTTAAGATGGCAAAATTGATCGCTGCCCCTCCGACAGAGACCACCTGGAACGAGATAAACCGCTGCCACCGATGCCCGAGTGCGTGTTCTTCCCGATCTGCACGGAACGTCCAGAGATCGTTTAAGATAAAATTGCTGATAATAGACAGTTCGATGGCGATGATACTCGCTACCGGGAGGACAAGATGAACAAATTCCTTAAGATAGATGAGCAACCCCTCATTTACCACAATCCCGGAAAGCCCTACCATCCCGAACTTGAAGAGCTTTTTCCACTCCTGCCAGACCGCGCTGTCGTGGTGGTTCCAGGAATATCGGGCATTATCGGTTACCTGGGCTGCGTAATCAACGATGGTTTTTAGGCCCAGCTTGCTTGAGCCGACCGCCCGGTCCACAAATTCAAACGGGATCTCCTTTGCTGTCTTCCAGTGACCTTTCCCGAGCACCTCGAGGAGTATCTTATATCCCCGCGGTTTAAGGGGGGCATCTTCGACAACACCCTTTTTAACCGCAAAAAAACCGCTGACCGGGTCATGAATCTCCGGGAAGAGCAGCCGGCCAAGGAAGGTGGCCCCAAGGGAGATTACCCGGCGCTTGAGTGGCCATTTCTGGATCCCCCCTCCCTGCATGTACCTGCTGCCGATGACGATATCGCTGCCGGCCCTGATCTCAGCGAGCATCTCCGGGATGTGTGCAGGGGGATGGGAGAGGTCTGCATCGATTACCAGAAAGATATCCGACTGCGCTGTATGGAACCCCTCCACAACGGACTGGGAAAGTCCCGGATCGTTTTTCCTGACAACAAGGCTGACATTGGATTTGGTCTGTTGTATGTCCCTGACAATGGGAATTGTTCGGTCCGGTGAATTGTCATCCACCACAAGGATCTCGCCATTAATGGCATTCCGGGAGAAGACGGTGTCCACTTCACGGATGATTGCAGCGATGTTTGCTTCTTCCTTAAATGTGGGGATGATGACAGTCAGGTCGTACATGGCAGCACGCAGGGATTATTGTGAGGTAAAGAGGTAAATTCCGGTATCCTGTCCGGCAAATTTCGTATTGTTCTTGAGCCAGAGAACAGCATCCCCGTTGGGATCAGCTGCACTGATATCCGAGGTGACAACAAAGAAGATCGTACTGTTGCCCCGCCCGGCATAGACGTTTTCAAGATCTTTACCGGTTGTTGCACCAGATTCACGGGTATTGTCCTTACCGGCCGAATAATAGTAATCGAGCGGCTGGGTCATATACCCGGGAACTGCGACCACGATATCTCCGGGACTCGTCCGTTCTGCCAGTGCCTGAGAGAAACCCCGCCAGTCCTCCTTGGAATACCCGGTATAATACCCGCTTGCAGCAAGGGATGCACCGCTGATAATGCAGAACATCGCGATAAAGCAATACACAACAGCCCGGCTCCTCCACAGGGAATACAGGGTACGGTAACACAGAGCAATCCCGATGAAAAAGACAAGGGTCAAAAAGATCAGGTAGCGGGGCAGCATCGGCATTTTAAACGAGAGGATAAAGCTGATGACAAAGGTCAGGATAGTAACCAGTACCAGGAAAATTCCCTTGTTTTTGTCGATAAGAAATGCCTGGATGATTCCAATGGCAAAGAGCACGATAAACAGGACCATGACCAGCTCGTTGAACCCGGAGATCTGGCTGAAGGTTTCGGGAATCAGGGTCAGTCCCTGGATCCCGTAGGTCGGTGCTGAGGCCGTTCGTGTTGCAAAGAGGCCGATCGTAACCAGGATCAGGGGGAGTGTGAGGACCACAAATACAACGACCCCCGCCGCGAGCAGCTTCAGGTTATTGAGCTCGGTACGGATCTTCGGTGCCCAGATGATGAGCGCATACAGGACCAGCGCTGCGATCATCACGAATGCATAGAAATGGGTCCAGAACGCGAGGGCTGAAAAGACACCGAACAGCACCCATTCTGTCCATGAACCGGTTTTCATGGCTTTTAAGAAGAAGAGCGTTGCGAGGGCGACAAAAAAGAGCATCACCGCATATGCCCGGGCTTCCTGGGAGTAGTAGATCAAAAAGGGCGAGACCGCACAGGCAGCGGCGGCAATAATCCCGGTGTTCCGGTCAAGGAATTCCTTCCCGACAAGATAAAAGACAGGTATGGAAAGAACACCGAGCAGTGCCGGGACAAAACGCAGGATGGCCTCACTGTTTCCGAACATCAGCAGGACATGCTCGATCCAGTAGAAGAGCGGCGGGTTGAATTCCCCTCCAGTGGTCAACCCCCAGATGCCAAAAATGGAGTGTGACGAATAGCTATACGTAGTGGCTTCATCCAGCCAGAGGGAGTTGTACCCGAGATTATAGAACCGCAGGATAAACCCGGCGATGGTAAGAAGTATCAGGGCCTGGACATACCGGCTTTTCGTGACAAGCGACCGGATATTTTCAAAAGTAATGTCCCGGAACGATGCAACCGGGGACACATAGCCATCATCCAGATCGCATTCCCCGGCTGCATCCTGCCGGGACCCTCGTTTATCTCCGTCTTTTTTCTTTGCCATCGCGCTCACTATTCTATTTGTCAATATTCAGATATATCTACCCGTAACAAAACGAGAGCCCCGATTATCTTATTCAACGGCCGGTTCTTTTTCGGGCCGGGATACTACCGGCATCCCCAGCGCCGCAAGCATCCCGCCGGTATCTGATACCACGGTCGCACCCTCTTCGAGCATGAGGTTGACCCGCTCGTGGCTGCCGGCCATCCTGAAATCGGTCCGGAGAGCGATCACGTTCTTTTTGAGCGCTGCCGCATAGCCCATCTCCCACGCGGTCCCCGAATCTGCATCGGCCCCGTCGATGATGGCTATCACGATGTCTGCGTCGTGGATCGCCCGTTTGTTTTTGGCAAAAATCCGGCGGTGCTCGTCCCGGCCCCGTATTGCATGGTTGTCTCCGCTCTCCTGCGGGAGGAAGACCTCGAAACAGTGTTCTTTGAGCACGGCTGCAACACGGGCATTGTACGAGCGTTCGGCCTCGGAGAAGAGCGGGGCGGCGAGATAGACCCGGTACTGCGAGAACTCAGTAACGTCGAGCGCCGGGATCTCCGGGAATTTTGCGTAAAAGACGCCCCGTCCCTCTCTTTTTGGCGGCCTCCCGTTTTCAGTACCGTAATACGTGCTCGTGACCCCGCAGGTCGGCGAGGAGTTGACGCCGAGGATACAGAGCGGCGGGCCGCGTTCTTTTACGATATCGTTTACCTTCCCGACAAGTTCGTCAAGGAGGGTGGCAAACTCCGGGGTGTTGAGGCGTTCGAGGAAGGTGCCGGGCTCGCGGTCCGCACCCAGGTACCGGGTCTCGGGGCAGGGGAGAGGCACGACCTCGATCCCGAACTTTTTGCACCGTCCGATCGACTTTGCAAAAAGGGCGATATCGGAGGGGTGCGTAATCCCCTTTGCCCGAAGTGCCGGGGAGAGGATACAGGGAGCGCAGAGCACGTACATTATACTATCTTGGCACGCACAGAATAATCAATGATTCCGCTTGTTGCCTACCGGGACAACAGCTGCGATCCCCGGAAGTGCACGGTAAAGAAACTGGAGCGGGCAGGACACCTGCGGATCGTAAAAACGATCTCGCAGATCCCGCGAAATACCCTGCTTTTAGACCCGACCGCGGAAAAGGCCCTCTCACCCGAAGACAAAAACGTGAAATCGATCACCGCCCTCGACTGCTCGTGGGAGGTGCTCGATACCGGGGCGGTGAGCTCCTGGCGGATCCGGCGGGCGCTGCCGTTTTTGATGGCGGCAAATCCCGTGAACTTCGGCAAACCCTGCAAGCTGACCTCGGTAGAAGCGATTGCCGCAGCCCTCTACATCCTTGGCGAACAGGAGCGGGCGGCACAGATCCTCGGCTGTGTCAGCTGGGGCATCCGGTTTTTAGAAGTCAACAAGGAGCCGCTGGAGCTCTATGTCACGGCAAAGGACAGCACCGAGGTCGTAAAGTTCCAGGCGCTGTTTTTGTAAGGATTTGTGGATCGGTTATTTTTGGATCTTTTCCTTTTGTCCAGGTAAGTGAGGGTACCCTCCTCCGCTATGTGGCCGGAGGGTCGGGGTGGCCTCCTGGGATGATCGGCCGCCCCGACCAATATTTTTGCGGTGCGGGGGGTAGGGGGGAGGGGGGGTCACCTCAGATCCGCGTGGATCCATGGCCGGTCCGATCTTTTTTGAAAATGATCGGTCCGGCCATGGATCGAGTACGGTCGGGGCGACCACCCGTTCTCTCCTGAAGCTCCAGTGGAAACACATGTCACGGTACTGGAAAAAGTACGGGCACCCCGACCATTTCCGGAAATGATCGGTCCGATCATTTTTTCTGCTGAGTGAACGGTGGGGGGTAGGGGGGTACCATTTTTTTTAGCGGGCGGGGTGGGCTCTAATATGGGGCTGAGGGGTAAGGGTTACCCACAAGCCAAACTATCGCCAATGGCAATTTTTTGTTGCGGGGTAATTCTCGGAAAAATAGGATGGATGTAGTGTTCTGCATGGAAAAAACTTAAAAAATTTCTTAATGCGTCTTCCAACTATCATCCATTACAATATTTTCAATCCATTTCTTTATTTCATATACATTATTAATTTTATAATTTGCAAAACCATTCCCATTAGATAAATAATCCGCTAAAGACTTTTCATCGCTATTGTTACAAGTAAATTGATATACATAATCTTTGTTTAATGCTTCTGGAATTAAAATACGAACCAATTTTTCGTATTCACATTTCTTATCAGAACATCTGAGTAATTCACGAGACCCATGTCCAAAAATCCATAAATTCTTAACATTTGGATTATTTACAACATCAAAAAAATCTTTTGAGTTTTCACAACAATATACCTTATAGTGAACATTATTGAACATGTGATTGATTAGTAAATCCACTCCCACAAACACAGGATCTGGACGAATGAAAGAATAAATAATCACTACTATTGCGTCATGCGATTTTTGTGCCTCATATTCTGGTTTTTCACATATGGAATTCCAACCATTTAAGGCATCGTTGTAATGTTTCCAAGAGATAAAAAAGCGGACAATATCAATATAGTGCCAGATATTTTTTATCCATACGGGAAAATGAGATGTTATAGTTTTTTTTGTAAATGTATTTTTAGGTTTTTTCCAATCCTCTAAAGATGCATTATTCTCGATTTTTAAATCGTCATTCACAGTAATAATCTGGGATATACACCAAATAAAAAATCCGGCCACCAGGTTCCACCATAATGGATAATTGGGAATTAAATTTATGTTTTTATTAACTATGAAAAACAGAGAAATTAGAATAAACAGAATGAAGTGACAAATAACAAAGGCGAATATTGAGAAAACAATTACCCAAATTAGGAAAAACGGGAGAAAATGCCATTTTGTAATTTTATTACCAATTGTCACAGTAAGCATAAGCCTTGATTATATTGTTATAATTTATAAATTTTAATTTGCGTTGGATACATGGACTGGCAGGATAGGAACAGGATCTTGCCACAAAAAGTCCTAATCCATCCCCATCAAATCCCGGATCAGCGCCTGAATCGCAACCCGCTACTGCCCGTCCAGTGGATCGTTTTCATGTTCAGGTAATATGGAGGCATCGCATGTGCGCCCCGTCCCCCTTCGGGGGACTGGTGGCGCAAGAGGGGGGGCTGCATATCTCGTTTATGAGATTTCCATAGAGCGCAAATGAGCTCTCATCTCTTTAAAAAACCGGACCGTACGGTTCCCTTCACTAAAAACAAGCAATCTTTATCTCATATCGTTCCTACAGATTCGGTATATGATCAAGGTTGCCATCAACGGGTACGGTACCATCGGGAAGCGTGTCGCCGATGCGGTTGCAGCCCAGAAGGACATGAAAGTGATCGGCGTCTCCAAGACCCGCCCGAATGCTGAGGCTTTTATTGCAAAGCAGCGCGGGTATCCCCTCTACATTGCGGATATTTCAAAGAAGGCGGCGTTCGAGAAAGCAGGCCTCACGGTTGCCGGTTCGGTCGAGGACATGTGCAAAGCGGCCGATGTGATCGTGGACGCGACACCCGGGGATGTCGGGGCGACCAACAAACCGCTCTACGAGAAACTGGGGAAAAAGGCGCTCTGGCAGGGCGGCGAGGACCACGAAGTAGCCGGGTTCTCCTTTAACTCGTCCTGCAATTTCAAGGACGCCATCGGCCGGCAGTTCGTCCGGGTGGTCTCCTGCAACACCACCGGCCTGTGCCGGATCATCAACGAAGTAGACAAGGCATTCGGCGTCGAGCACGTCCACGCGATCATGGTCCGGCGCGGATCGGACCCCGGCGAGATCAAGAAGGGACCGATCGATGCCGTGGTCCTCGACCCGGTAACGGTCCCGAGCCACCACGGCCCCGATGTCCAGACCGTGCTCCCCCACATCTCGATCACCACGATGGCAATGATCGTCCCGACCACGATGATGCACATGCACGCGATCCGGATCACCACGAAAAAACCGGTGAACCGCGAGAACGTGATCGAGCTTATCAAAAACCACCCACGGATGGGCCTCGTCAAGAAGACCGCCGGGATAAAAAGCACCGCGGAACTCAAGGAGTTTGCCATGGACCTCGGGCGGCAGCGGGCCGACCTGTACGAGAACTGCATCTTCGAGGACTCGATCTATGCCGAGAAGAACGAGCTCTGCTTCTTCCAGGCCATCCACCAGGAGGCCGATGTGGTAGTCGAGAACGTGGACGCGATCCGCGCGATGGCAGGTCTTGCAAAAGACGGCGCTGCATCCATAAAACTCACCAACGACGCCCTGCACTTTGTTCCCATCCAGAACAACCATTAACTCCCTCCATATCCCATTCTTTTTAATGGACGCGTTTGAACGGGCCACGAGAAACGCCGTCGAGATCGTCACCGAAGACGAGCTCCGCGCCCTCCTCGCCCGGCCCGAAAAAAAAGTGTATGCAGGGTACGAGCCGAGCGGGGAGATCCACCTTGGCCACCTTGTTACCGTCAATAAGTTAGTCGACCTCCAGGCTGCGGGCTTCGAGGTCACGGTGCTATTGGCCGACCTCCACGCCTTTTTGAACCGGAAAGGGACGCTTGAGAAAGTCGGGGAGCTTGCCGATTACAACCGCCGCTGTTTCGAGGGACTCGGCCTGAAAAACGTACGATACGTGCTCGGCTCCGATCTCCAGCTCAACCGGGACTACGAACTCCTTGTCCACCAGCTCTCCCAGCAGATCACCCTTGCCCGGGCAACCCGGAGCATGGACGAGGTGGGCCGGCAGATGGACCACCCGACCGTCTCGCAGATGGTGTACCCGATCATGCAGATGGCCGATATCGCCATGCTCGGCGTGGATGCCGCGGTCGGCGGGATCGACCAGAGAAAGATCCACATGCTCGCCCGCGAGCACCTCCCGAACTTCAACTACCCCTCCCCGGTCTGCATCCACACGCCGATCTTAAACGGCCTTGACGGGAAGAAGATGTCCTCCTCGCAGGGCAACTACATCTCGGTCGCCGACAGCGAAGATGAGATAAGAAAGAAGTGCCAGAAGGCATTCTGCCCGCCGGAGATAGCAGAGAACCCGGTCCTCCAGATCTTCCAGCACCACATCTTCCCCCGGCTCCCGGAGATCACGATAAAGCGGCCCGAGAAGTTCGGCGGCGACCGGACCTTCGCATCGTACACGGAGCTCGAAGCCGCGTACGAGAAAAAGGAGATCCACCCCCTCGACCTCAAGAAAGCCTGCGGCGAGGGCCTGGTCGAGATCCTTGCACCGGTGCGCGACTATATCAGCTGACGGTACAAGGATACCGGTACATAATTTTTAAGGGAACCGCCCGTGAAGATCGAGAAAAAAGAGGAGTCCTTTGACCAGCGGCTCGCCGAGATGGGGATCCGGATCAAGGACGCAGACACCGTCAAGGTAAGCGAAAATGTCTTTGACGAGGTCACCCTCCTTGCCCTCTACAAACTTATCCACAAGAAATGGTTCTCTGCCCTGGGGGGCTCCATCAGCACCGGCAAAGAGGCAAACGTTTTTTTAGCCGATCGCGGCGAGGAGACCGTTGCCATCAAGATCTACCGGATCCAGTCGGCAAACTTCACCACCATGAGCTCGTATATCCAGGGAGACCGCCGGTTCACCAATGTCAAGAAATCCAGAAAAGAACTCGTCTTTGCCTGGACCAAAAAAGAGTTCTCGAACCTTGCCCGGGCACAAGAGGCCGGGCTTCCCGTGCCGGAGCCGCTGGTCTGGGACAGGAATATCCTTATCATGTCGTTTCTCGGCGAAAACGAGCGCCCGTATCCCCAGCTGAGGAATGTGGAGCTTGAGGACCCGGCAGCAGTCTATGCATCGATCACCGGCATGATCGATACGCTGTACAAGAAAGCAGAACTCGTGCATGGTGACTTAAGCGAGTTCAATATATTGTACCATGACCAACCATATCTCATCGATATGGGCCAGTCGGTCACCCGCGACCACCCGCGTGCCCTCCAGTTCCTGATGCGGGACATCCGCAACATCAACAGGTTCTTCAAAAAGAAGGGCTGCGACGTAAAAACGGAATACGAGATCTTCAACGCGGTGACCGGCCTGAATGTTTCACAGCCATGACACGCACAAACATCATCTCCAGGAATTTACCTCCATCATGCAATAAGACTGCACAACGGCCCGCCGGAACGGTGATTTACCCATGATACAGGAACTTAAAATTGCAACAAGCAGGGTTGGCGTCCTGATAGGCAAGGGCGGGGCGACAAAAAAGGAGCTCGAAACAAAGACCCACACCACCATCTCCATCGACAGCAAGGAGGGCCTTGTCAAGGTGGAGGCACCAGAGGAGAACGCCATCCCGCTGCTGCGGGCCGTTGAGATCATAAACGCCCTCAATGCCGGCTTCTCCCCCCAGCGCGCCTTCGAGATGATCGAGGACGAGGACCTTCTCCTCGATATTATCGACCTCTCACGGGCAGCCGACAACCCCAAGCAGCTCGACCGGCTCCGGGGCCGGATCATCGGGAAAGACGGCCGGGCCCGGGAGCAGATCGAGAACATGACGGACGTCGACCTCTCGGTCTTCGGCCACACGGTGGCCCTGATCGGGTATCCCGAGCAGATGAAAGTCGCCCGGGCGGCTATCGACATGCTCATCGAGGGTGTCCCCCACGAGAACGTCTTTGCGTTTTTAGACAAGAAGAAGAAAGAGGCCAAGCAGGACATGATCAGTTACTATTACTGATCGGCCCGCCCTCCTTTCGCTTTTTTATGCAGCCCACAAAAAAAGGGCAAACCTCATCGCCCCGGGCAGGAAACGGTTCATTGAACAGGAAAAAAATTCCGGAGTAATCCCGATGCAGACAGCGGATCTTGCCATACCCGATACCCTCAAGCAACAGTACCTGGGCCTTGGGATCCGCGAGCTCTACCCGCCGCAGGCAGCCTGCGTGGAAAAAGGGCTCCTGGACGGGAAGAGCCTCCTGGTCGCCATCCCTACCGCGAGCGGGAAGACGCTTATTGCCGAGATGGCGATGCACCGGCACATCGCCGCCGGGGGAAAATGCCTCTATATCGTCCCCTTAAAGGCACTTGCCTCGGAGAAATACGATGAGTTCGGCAACAAGGGCGTGCGGGTGGGCATCTCGACCGGCGACCTGGACCGGCGTGACGATGCGCTCGGGAAAAACGACATCATTGTTGCCACGAGCGAGAAGGTGGACTCGCTGCTGCGGAACGGCGCCCGCTGGATCCCGGAGATCACGCTTGTTGTCGTAGACGAGATCCACCTGATCGACTCCCCGGACCGGGGGCCAACGCTCGAGATGGTGATCGCAAAGATGCGTTCCCGGAACCCGGGCATGCAGCTGATCGGGCTCTCGGCAACGATAGGAAACCCGAAGGTGCTGGCCGGGTGGCTGGACGCGGAACTCGTTACGAGTACGTGGCGGCCGGTGGACCTCCGCCAGGGCGTGTTTTACGACAACCGGATCCAGTTTGCGGAAGGCACGCGGCCCATAAAACAGGTCTCGAAGAACTACGACGACCTCAACCTCTGCCTCGACACGATAGCAGAAGGCGGGCAGTGCCTGGTCTTTGTCTCCTCGCGGAGGAACGCGGAGGCCTTTGCGAAACGGGCGGCCGGTGCGATCAAAAGCGAGGACCCCGCACTTGCCGCCTGTGCGGAAAAGCTCCTTGAAGGCACCCCGACCGAGATGGTAAAGACGCTTGCCGCCTGCGTGGCAAAAGGGGCCGCTTTCCACCATGCGGGCTTAAGCCGGAAGGAGCGCTCCATTGTGGAAGAGGCATTCCGCAAAAATCTGCTCAAAAGTATCTCATCGACACCCACCCTTGCTGCCGGCCTCAACCTGCCTGCCCGCCGGGTGATCGTCCGGGACTATCTCCGGTTCTCGGCCGGCGAGGGGATGCAGCCGATCCCGGTGAGTGAATACCGGCAGATGGCAGGACGGGCCGGCCGGCCCCGGCTCG
>WSSedL1CaDRAFT_10000841_pt1 | contig 20097 bp, 15 predicted proteins | sample WetSurSL1Cattail_FD_9464 | JGI IMG/M metagenome (IMG submission 9464)
TGATTTCCGACGACGGTTACGTGAGCAACTACACCTATGATGCCTCGGGCGAGCGGGTTATCAAGAGCCATGGAGGTTCGCAGGGCGTTTACATCAACGGCAACCCTATTGGAGTCATCAACCATACCGATGCCAATTACACGGTATATGTAAGCCCGTATTTTACCATGGACGCCAGCAAGTTTACCAAACACTATTACGCAGGCAGCGCAAGGGTAACAAGTAAGATAGGCAACGGCACGTTCGAGAACAAGTTTCAGTCGGGCGTTTATGAGATAACCGCCGGAAGCGTGAATTACATCAAACGCCAGCAACTTATCGAGGATGGCGTAGAAGCTTATTACGATTCCATTGGCATCCCTCCGGGTTGCCCGACCATGAAATAGCCATGAGCCGAAAATTTTACACAATAACCCAAAATGATAATTCATGGCTATTCTATCTGACCCTGGAAAAAAAATAAAAAATGACCAGATAAACGGTTATAGCGGTGACCCATACACAACGGGTACAGCCATCACCACAGCCAGCACTACCGATACCGAAGTACCATCGGGCTGGCCACAGAAAATAGTCTACGCCCCGGCAGGCGGTCCTCCGGGTGCCCCAATCCAATATGGCGACACCATTACGAACGAGACTGCCGATGCCGGCTTCGGCTACATAGGCACCGGTGCAATGGAAGAAACCCAGCGTTACTTCTTTCATTCCGACCACCTTGGCTCAACCAGTTACGTAACCGATGCAAGTGGAAATATAAACCAATACGTAGCCTACTTACCTTTTGGCGAAACGTTCATTGAAGGCCATTCCGACTGGGACTGTCCGTATAAATTCAATGCGAAGGAATATGATAGTGAAACTGGGTTATATTATTATGGAGCGAGGTATTATGATGCGAAGATATCCAGATTTGTTAGCTTTGATCCGTTGGCTGAAAAATTCCCTAAATTGACACCTTATCAGTTTGCGGGCAATAAACCAATAATAGCCGTAGATTTAGATGGATTAGAACCTGCATATATTCAAAATGGCAGGTTGATTGAAACTTCTGATGAAGTACATAGACAAACGGGAATGACAAATGGGCATCCAGGATTTATGCCAAAGCCATTGCAACAGGCAATAAAAACTGCTGAAGCTAAAAATTATCAAAAATCAGTAGCTTTAAAAAAAGCATTAAATCCTGGAACAATAAGACCTGCGAAAAGTAATTATGAAAAGAATTGGGAAGCAACCAATCCAGAATGGTCAAGAGATTGGATAAAAACGGATCCTGTAATAAAATCTACCGCAGTTGCGGGTGCTGTAACTATGGCAGCTCCATTGTTTTCTACTGGAATATCAGTTAAATCGATCGCTGGCGCAACTGCTGATTTTGGAGCTCAATTATATTCAAATTATTTAGGCAATGGGAATTTATCTCTTTCTAACATTAACTGGACTAGTGTTGGGACTAATGCTGTATTTACAAATCCATTTACTGCTGCAGGAATGGGTTCTGCATTTCAATATAGTTTAGATAATGGGTTTTATAATTCTTTGTTAGGTAATAAAACAGCCTCTCAATTTGGAACAGAAACACTAGTTGGCGGAGTTGGTAATTATTTAGGAGATACATTTACAAATTTATCTTTAACAAAATCTTCAGATAGTTTTGAACAAGCATTGTCAAGTTTTACAATTAATATGATAACTAATACAGGAGCAAATGCAACACAAAAAGCAGTGGATAATCAAGAATAGTAAAAATGGTATAGTCTCTATAATCATTATTGTTTTTATTATTGCATTTTTTATTTGGAGAAATGATAATAAAAAATTACTTAGTAATCATTTTTATACAGTTGGGAAGATTTATAATCCATATGCAGCTTATAGAGGTGGTATAAATATTATGTATACATATATAGTGAATAATGTTACATATAAAAAAGAGACAACAATTTTTATAAAAAACAGATATTTAGATTTTTTTTTAAACAAGTATTTTTTAGTTACTTATGAAAATGGCGATCCTGAAAATCAACAAATTCTTATTTTACCAAAGGATTATAGTAAGTATAGCCTAGAATATCCTGATTCCTTAAATTGGGTTAAAAATTTAGAGTAAGAGCATCCCAGATAAACGTAGTTTGTAGTTCGGCATAATATTTATTACGGCAGACTATTTCGGTAGCATTTGCTACCATTACGGAGCAAAAAAAGTATAACAATAAAACCTGGTAACTTTTAAATTACCAGGCTTTATTGTTATATAGTGTATAGAAAAGCTCGGCACATGCTGCTACCTTTAATGGCGAAGGCAGTGCCGACACCGAGGGGTTTACCGTTTCGGGCCTGGTAACCTACGATGCCCTGGGCCAGGTACTCGATGTAACCGATCCCAAAGGCAACACCACGGTGTCGACCTACGATAAGGCAGGCCGCCGATTAACGGTAAATGAAACCATCCGCACCATACAACTTGCCGAAGAAGATATGCGCACGTGGATATGGGAGGCCACCTACGATACGTGGAGCAGGGTACAAACAATGACCTACCCCTTATATATCTGGTTCATATACTACATTGCCAAATGTTGATGATTTTTTTTGATTTAATTCATTTTAAGACGATTTCATTGGGTTTATATGTTAATTTAGTATGCTTTAAAATTTAACAAAAGACCCCAGTAGTTTAGATATTTATAAACAAGGAGGTATTACTTCTACTCTTGGGTTAGGCCATTTGGAGTTACTTATGGAGAGAGTGCAGATACTGAAAAAGCATTTAGGTATGGATATTTCGCTCCTGCTCTTCATGATCAATATAATGCTTATGGGATTACAATTAATCCTGGTTTTGGATTTTCTCGAACCCCTTCGTATACAAAGTTTTTATTTCAAATTAATCATTAATGATATGTTAAAAATTTTATATTTAAGTTTAGCTTGTTTTGTTTTAATTAATTGTGGTTCAACTTGTGAAGATGTTAAGTCATATAGTAAATCTTTAGTATGTAATTTTAAAATAACAGGTAAAGAATCAAATAAATTTCTTGAATTTTATGGTATTGATAAAAATAATAATAAAATTAGATTTACTATTTCAAGATTTTGGCGGTTATATAATTTTGTTGAGATAGGAGATTCCTTAATTAAAAAATTAGGAGAAACTGAAATTATCCTAAAGAAAAGGGATACAACTTTGATTTTTCCTTTGATGTGTAGAGGTCAAATTGTTGAATAATAAAATATACTGTTTAGTATAAAGAGGCTGCGTAAATTATTTTTTACACAGCCTCTTTACAGAGCTAATTGGGCACATTCATAAATTGTATTTTACTCCTCAAACAACGCCTGCAATACCGGTAATGATTTGATAGTTCCGTTGTGGCCCAGATGTATTTTGTAATATTCAGTGAGTCCTGAGAGTAACTGGTTTCGTTGTTGGTGGTTCAGCGGAAGTTTATGAAAATCTGATATTTGTAGATCGAGTATTTTGTGTAGCCCCGATGCATATTCCAGTTCTTCTGCCAGTGGCTTTTTAAGGGCTGGTTCGTAAAATTTGCCATTTACGGCATCAAATATACTTTTGTTTGGAGTATAGTTATTCATTGGAAAAAAGCCCAGGAATTTAGAAAGATTCAACAGAAACCATAAATGGAAATTGGCAATTTCTTCGTGCGTGGTGTCCATAAAATGGATGGCGTTTTCCAGAAAATTGAACATTTGAGTATTGGGCACCTCTTCGCGTAGCGATTTATACAATATCTCCGAAAGAAACAGTGCAACTGTAGCTTTTTTATAATCAAATGGGATAGATTGAAAAGGTATTGAAACCGAAGCTTCTTTTATCCGCTGTAGTTCCCTTTTGTTTGAATAGGAAAGTTCCAGGTTAAGTATGGTCAGCGGTTGAAAAAGGGTAGGAGGGAACCTTGATTTTTTTTTATAAACTCCCTGTACCATAAACGATTGCCGTCCGTGTGTTTCGGTAAACATAGTAACAACCAGGCTGGTATCCGAATATTTCACGTTATGCAATACAAGAGCTTTAGATTTAAAATCCATGTACCCTGAATATTTCGGCTTTGTTATTTTTTAATAATGTTTATTGACATATACTGTCTGATTATTGGAAATTAATTCCTTGGCCGATTTAACAATACCCTGCATATCAATACCGCATAATTTGTAAAGTTCCTGTTGAGTTCCGTGAGGTATAAAATTATCGGGGATACCTATACGCTTTATCCGGGCAGTATAATTATGGTCAGTCATAAACTCAACGATTGCACTTCCAAAACCTCCTGATATTGCGCCATCCTCTACTGTTAAAACAAGGGAATGATTCTTAAAGATATCATGCAATAAGTCGGTATCCAAAGGTTTTAAAAAACGCATGTCGTACACGGCAGCATGGATATCTTCCCTGAGTAAAGCCAGGGTAGCTTCAAGTGCAATATTTCCCACAGGTCCAATGGTAAGAATGGCCATATCGTAACCTTCGCAAAGCATTTGACCGGTACCGATAGTAATTTCCTGAAAAGGTTTTTGCCAGTTACTCATAACTCCTTGTCCTTTGGGGTATCTGATAACCATGGGTCCGGGGAGGTTGAGCTGTGCAGTGTACATTAAATTCCGAAGTTCTTCTTCGTTAACTGGTGAAGCAATAATAAGGTTAGGGATGCATCGCAGATAAGCCATATCATAAGCTCCGTGGTGGGTAGCTCCGTCTTCTCCTACAAGTCCGGCCCTGTCGAGACATAAAATTACCGGAAGGTTTTGGATAGCAATATCATGAATAACAGAGTCGAATGCTCTCTGCATAAACGAAGAATACACATTGCAAAACGGAACGGCACCCTTCGCTGCTAAACCGGCAGCAAAAGTTACAGCATGTTGTTCGGCAATACCTACATCAAAGGCCCTGTCGGGATATTTTTCGAAAAAATAACGCATGGAGCATCCACTTATCATTGCCGGAGTAATTCCAATAATTTTTGGATTGTTATCAGCCAGTTCTACCAGGGTGTGTCCGAAAACATCCTGATATTTTGGGGGCTGCGGACTGTCAAATTCCTTTTTTATAAGTTTACCCGTGGCTTTGTCAAATTTCCCGGGCGCATGGAAAACCGTTTGATTTTCTTCAGCATAAATATATCCTTTTCCTTTTTTGGTAATTACATGGAGTAATTTTGGGCCAGGGATACTTTTTAAACCTTCGAGTACTTTTGTAAGATGTACCACATCGTGCCCGTCAACAGGTCCGAAATACCTGAATTTCATAGCTTCAAAGAGATTACTGTGTTCCAGTATAGCTCCTTTTGCTGCATTATTTATTTGTTGGACAATTCGTTGTGGTGTAGGTCCTTTTTTACCAAGTTTTCCAAGGAAATTCCAAACCTTGTTTTTGATACGGTTGTATGTTTTGCTGGTGGTAAGTTTTAAGAAATATTCCTGTAAAGCGCCAACATTTGGGTCTATGGCCATGTGGTTGTCATTTAAAACGACCAAAATATCAGAACCAATAAAACCTGCATTGTTTAATCCTTCAAAAGCTAGTCCGCCTGTTAGGGATCCATCGCCGATAACAGCTACCACTTTTCGGTTTTCTCCTGCTTGTTTGGAAGCAACAGCAATACCCAATGCTGCTGATATTGATGTAGATGAATGACCTACTCCAAAGGCATCAAATTCACTTTCGTCCATTTTAGGGAATCCGCTAATGCCTCCCAATTTTCGGTTGGTATGAAAAATATCCCGTCTTCCGGTTAGTATTTTATGGGCATAAGCCTGGTGACCAACATCCCAGATTAATTGATCATAAGGGGTATTGTAAACATAATGAAGCGCAACGGTTAATTCTACTACACCCAGGTTAGCTCCCAAATGCCCTGGATTGCTGCATACCATATCTATGATAAACTGGCGAAGTTCGTCACTTACCTTAATTAGCTCTTCAGCATCCAGCTTTTTTAAATCAGCAGGGGAGTTTATGGAGTCAAGTAATGTTCTTTTTTCAGGGTCCATCGGGGACAAAATGTGATTAATTTAATTTAAACGGTAAATATAAGCATTTATTTCATTCACTCCAGAAGGGTTTTGACAAGTGTTTGTGTTATATTTGCCAATATCGGGAAATTATTAATTAACCTTTATTTTTCAGTGAATTATGATTAAAAAAATGTATCAGGCCGCCCTGTTGGTTTTATCAGTTTTTATTATTTCGTGTGTTCCTCTTTCTAAATTTAATGAGATGAAGAACAAGTCGGATAATTGTTCTCAGGAAAACAATAATTTAAAATCAGACGTTGAAAAGTTAACTGTAGATAACAAGGAACTTAATTCGCAGAAGGAGTCATTAACAGCTTATAAAGATCAGTTGGTTAAAGATTCTACGGATTTACGTAATAAGCTGGATAGCCTTGGAATTGAATATAATAAGCTCGACCAGCAATACCGTGCCCTTCAGGTTTCTTTTGAAGATCTTAACAGGGGCAATGCCCGTGAAACGGCTAAATTAATGTCGCAGCTTCAAACCGTTCAGGATAATCTTCAGAAAAAGGAGAACGAACTTAAAAAACTTGAATTCTCATTGGATGAAAAGCGTAAAAACCTCGACCAGCTTACTGCTGAGCTAGAAAAGCGTAATAAGCGCGTTGCGGATATGGAAAAAATACTGAACCGTAAGGATTCGGTAGTGAATGCCCTAAAAAATAAGGTTTCCGAAGCTCTTTTAGGTTTTGAAAAGGATGGTTTGTCTGTCAATATCAAAAACGGGAAAGTATATGTTTCTCTCGATGAAAAATTATTGTTTCAGTCGGGTAAATATGAGGTCAATAAATCCGGAGCTTCTGCTTTGAAAAAGTTGACTAAAGTATTGGAACAAAATAATGATATTAATGTAATGATTGAAGGCCATACCGACGATGTACCTTACCATGGCGACGGTAACCTTTTGGATAATTGGGATCTGAGTGTAAAAAGAGCAACAGCCGTGGTGCGTATCATTTTGCAGGGATCGGAAATAGACCCCCAGCGTTTTACAGTGGCCGGCCGCAGCCAATATGTTCCCATAGATAAGGCCAAAACTACCGAAGCACGACAAAAAAACCGCCGTACTGAAATTATCCTTACTCCTAAGCTTGATGAGTTGTTTAAGATTTTAGAATAGTTTTAATGTGTTGTTTCACAGAGAACCACAGAGGGAATTTAATAGGCTGTTAGCAGTTAGCTTTTGGCTATTAGCTATAAATTTAAGGCAACCATAAACTTGTGTACTAAGTACTTTGTATTTGATACTATTACTATTTTACACAGAGAACACAGAGGTAGCTCAAAATTTTAGGGTATGCCCCTGCGGGACGAGGGTTGGCTTTTAGCTATAAAATTAAGGTAACTTTTGTTCGGCCAAGGTTTTACCTTGGTCGGATATATCCATGCAGGTTCCCACCTACTGAAAAATTATATAAAATTAGATATTGTAATTAGTTTTCAGGCCAGAGCCTGAAGTTATATATTCGACTTAGGCAAAGCCTTAGCCGAACAGTGGAGCGCAATACCTTGGTTTATTGGCTTCGGTGCTGAGCTGAATTTGTAATTCAGCTCAATTTTTAAACTTTTTACGCAGCCTCTTATACCGTCATTATTTCTGCTTCTTTTTTAGCCAGCAGATCATCAACTTTTTTAGAGTAGCCTTCGGTTAATTTATCCAGTTTTTCTTCAGCGTTTTTCGCGGCATCTTCGGGCAGACCGTTTTTCTGCATTTTTTTGACTTCTTCGATATTTTCGCGGCGGGCAGTACGGATACTTACTTTAGCGTTCTCACCTTCGGATCTTACTGCTTTTACCAGTCCTTTACGACGTTCTTCGGTTAATGGGGGAAGGTTCAGACGTACTATCTCTCCGTTATTCATAGGAGTTACACCGATATTGGCAGCCAGGATGGCTTTTTCAATTTCACCGATAATTTTCTTTTCCCAGGGTTGTATAACTATTGATTTGGCATCGGGGGTGTTAATATTGGCTACCTGAGCTAATGGAGTGCTGGTGCCGTAGTAATCCACAAATATACCATCCAGCATATTCGGGTTGGCTTTACCTGCACGGAGTTTTATCAATTCTGAAGAAAGATGGTTTACGGCTTTTTCCATACTTTCCCTGGCATCATCGAGATATAATTGAACTTCTTCTTCCATTTTATTACTATTTCTAATTTTTTGACGCAAAGATAGGTAAAATTGTTGCAAATAATCAATGTCCTATTTGCCAATTTGCCAATGTGCCAAGCTCCACGAAGTATTAACTAAAACAACTCAAATTAATTTTTACTTCGAATAAAAACGCCAAAATCAGTTGTTTCTGCTTTAAAGCCTAAATTTTATCAATTCGCAAGGTTCATCATTATCAGCGCCTTCTTTTCGAACACTTTCAAAAGCATCCGGATATTTAAGCTGAATATAGTATGCAACACGATGTATAGTATTGATAATGTTACCACTTTTAAAATTCGGATTAGACCGTAGGCTGGCAAGCATCAAATATTTTACATTATTCTTTTTTAATAGGTTAACCATGTAATCGGGGTTTGCAACAGAAATATCAGGTCTGTACATATTTACAGAATCTTTAAAACTTTCTATTGAAGTCCCTGTATGAACCTGAAATTGACTAATATATTGAGACACTTGCTGAAATTCGCTATCTGGAATTTTATAGGTAATGTAAAAGCAACGTTCCGAAATAAAAAACGAATGTATAAATTTTGAAACGGGGAAAAGAGCTGATGGATTTATCCGTTTCTGTCCTACTTCATAATAATTAATGTACAAAAGATTACCTTCGGTATGTTCAAGTTCAACGAGCGATGTATCTACGTTTTGCATCGGAACTTTAAAAATGGAATAAAATTCCCTTCCTTCTGAAAATATAAATGACATTGAAGATTTCCTTGATGCCACTTTATCCTCCTTGGGGATATTTTTACCGACCCAGCTACTCATCTCAAAAAAATGAACCCAATCGGGAGTATATCCATAATATTTATTTCCACTCAGGTTATGCATCAGCACTAAACGTTGTTCAGATGCTTTTGAGATAGTGTATTTGAAAGTGGTGTAAAAAATAAACAAAGAAAAGATCAGTAATAGAAATCGGACTCTGTTTAGCCATTTTATTTGCAGGATAAAATACACCAACGAAAATACCATAATAAGGAAGAACGGCAGGTATATAATTATCATGCGCGACTGGTCCCATTGTTTCTGAAGTGCTATAAAGGTAACCGAACACATTACAAGGGTATAGGCCGAAACCAAAAATGTAATTTTATTTTTAAATATCGACCAGATACCGGTTACTGCAAAAGCCAACCAGGTAAAAATGGTAAGCAAAGGGTTAATTTCCAGGTTACCTATACGGAATCCCAGAAGATTGTAGAAATGTTTAGAAAAGAATAAATTAGAATTATCAATAAACCGTTGCACAAAACCATTAAAATCTTCATTTCCTTTGGCAGGATTAAAATAATCCTTATAGAAGATTGCGTTACCCTGAGAGTTTAATTGAGATGTATTATGTCCGATAAATATAAACTTCAATAAAGCTAAAAAAAAGTAACCTGCAGCAAATCCTCCAACCAGGTACAAAACATTTAATTTTTTCTTTTGGAACAGATAAAAAATAAAAAATCCGCCAATAGCACCAAAGCCAACATTTCGGGATAGGGGAGCCAAAAATAAAATTAAACCCAGGAAAAAATAATATTTCCAGTTATCGTTTACAATGGCATCCGGTTCAATCTTACGAAGTGCAAACCAAAATATTATAGCCTGAACCAAAATATAAAAAGCCTCACTGTAAGTCTGGCTCGAATAGTATAAAAGAAAAGCATTTATACTTAACAAGATAAAAATTACGGAAAAAAGAAAAGCAGGTAATTTTTTAGAAAAACTCTTGTAAAATAAATACATGGAAATTAAAATACACAATAAAGAAAAGATTTTCATTATCACTATTTTAAATCCAAATATTAAAACAAAAAGGCTTAATGTTAAGGGGTACAAAGGAGCCTGAAAATCGGGGAATTTAAACTTATGTATAAAATCCCAGGCTGTCTGCATGTAACCGGAATCATCTCCTCCCAGGCTGACTTTAGTATCAAATAATAAAAAAGAAAGAAGCAATGTCAAAAACATTCCTGTATAAAAAACAGATTTTTGATACTTCCCGGCAAAAGAATTCAAGACCTCAAGAAAATCAGGCCTTGGCTTTTCTTCAATGACTTGCTCCACAGCCGGAGTCATTTTTTTTGCGTTTACTTTTTTGGTGTTTTTTGGAGAATTCATCTAATTCTTTTTTTCTTCGTGATATTCTTCTTCCAGGTTTATAGCCCAGAGATTTTCTTTAGATGTATTATTGTTTATAATATTTTGAACTGCTGTAATAGCAGTAAGCATAGAGTGATCCTGGTTATTATACTTATGCATACCATTACGCCCTACCATAAAGAGGTTTTCAACACCTTCTGCAAAATGGATTATTTTATCGAAATCGTCGTAAGTGCCAAAATAACAAGGATATGTCTTTTTCATTTTAATAACAACAGTATCCACAACATCCGATTTTTGGGCAAAATTTATTTTTTCAAGTTCATCAATAGCAAATTGTGTAAAATCCTTTTCAGACATATTCCACATTTCATCACCTTCAAAACAGAAAAATTCCATTCCAATCCAGGTTTTAGAAGAATCAGCAACCATGTAAGGACTCCAGTTGTTAAATATCTGAATACGTCCCACTTTTACATCGCGTTCCTGAATATATATCCAGTTATCTTTTAAATCACCTTCATTCTTACTATCCTTAACTATAACTTTATTGAGTAATACACCAACAGTTATAAAATCGCGATATATCAAGCCTTCAGAAACTTTGCGTACTTCTGCCGGTACATTATTACCCATCGCAGCAATAAGTTCCTTAACCGGCATGGTCGAAAACAGGTAATCGCACTCGATGGTCTGAAATTCACCGGTAGTCATGTTCTTTACCACACACCCAGTAACCTTGTTACCCTGCCATTCAATTTTTTCGGCATTATGTAAAAACATAATTTTTCCACCTTTAGATTCAATGGTTTCAGCAACAACAGTCCATAAATGACCGGGACCATATTTGGGATATAAAAATTTTGCAATAAGACTGGTTTCCACATCCTTCTGCTCAATACCATCGGTACTTTTCTTAAAAATAGATTTTACAGCATGAAGTAAAGTTTTGGTAACCGATAACCCTTTAACACGTTGACCTCCCCAGCTTGGAGAAATTTCTGAACAAGGAACTCCCCATACCTTTTCGGTATATGATTTAAAAAAAGTATTGTATAATTCTTTACCAAACCGGTTAATAAAAAAGTCTTCGAGCGATTTCTCAGGTTTGCGTTTAAAAAGGACCGACCAGAAATAAGAAACTCCAATTTTGAATATTCTTAAAAATCCGAGTTTTTTTATAGTGTCTAAACTTAAAGTAATGGGATAATCGTAGAATTTTCTCAAGAAAAGGATGCGCGATAAGCGGTTGCGCAATAAAAATACATTATCTTTTTTATCAGGGTTATTTTCTTTTTGATCTTCAATGGCAAGTATTTTTTGCCACCACTCCATAACAGTATCCGATTTGGAGAAAAAACGATGCCCTCCAATATCAATCCGGTTTCCCTTATAATTTACAGTCTTAGAAATACCACCTATATCAGAAGTTGTTTCAATAATTACTGGGATAATATCTGTTTTTTCAAGTAACTCATAGGCGGCTGTTAAACCAGCAGGGCCAGCTCCAATAATTAAGGCTGTCTTTGTTTTGGTCATTAGTTTTATTATTATGTTAATTCTGTCAATTTTGCTATCAAAAATAAACCTTTTTCTATAAAAAATACAAAGAGGTAAAAATAAACCCTAATTTAAAGGTTCTAGGGTTTAAAAGTTCAAATGTTTCAGAATAAAATAGCTGATACGCATTTGTAGTGCATGCCTTTGGTGAATAAAATTTTAAATGTGTCTAATATTATATTAATTCTGCAATAATCAATCAGCAATAATCAATTAGCAATCATCAATAATCAATTGTTATCTCTTTCTCGTATTTTAACCGCAGGGTTTCCGGAATATATGCCATTTTCTTCCAGGTTATGGGTAGCAATAGAACCAACAGTTAATATAGAATAGCTTTTACAGGTTATTCCGGGACAAACAGTAGTTTTGGCCCCAATCCAAACACCATCCTCAAGTGTTATATCGCCGACCATAAGATCAAATGATTCCAGTTTATAATTATGGTTCCCGCACAGTAAAAAGGCACCCTGCGAAATACAAACATTTGAACCAATTTTAACAAATCCCAGATTATCAATCCATACTTCTTCTCCAATCCATACATAATCGCCAAGTTCGAGTTTCCAGGGATATTTAATATTTACACATGGTTTAATATTTACACCTTTACCTACCTTAGCACCAAACAATTTAAGTAATACCACTTTTAAAGCCGATACCGGGAATAAGTAACTCTTAAATACAAATGCATTGCAAAAATACCAGAGCAATAATTTTATTTTTCCAGCTCCGGGGCTGTACCAGTCGTTATTAAATTTTGATAAATTAGTTTTCATTTTATTTAATTTAGAACCAAGCGAATTTCAAGGTTTTATTCATAGTAAAAATTAATGAAACAATTCGAAATTGGACCGATGTATGCATTCACCGGAGCAGTTCGGCGGAGGTTTTACCTCCGTCGGATATATCTTTGTAGGCTATAGCCTACATTCATAAAGCTGACAAGGTCAGAACCTCCGAACAAAATATGTTTCTTAAGATAACCAAGATTTTCAAAATCACCTGTCATAATACAAATTTACCAGATTTGTGCGGAAAGCAAAATATATGCAACTGCTTGTAGTTTGATAAGTTTTTTCAGCATTACGATAGGTATAACCCAACGAAAAGTGCATTAAAGTTTTGGGGTTTACGAAAAAGTTTAATTCCGTAGAACTTGTTAAAAGTTTCTGGTTACTTACAAAATACGGTATATAAGGTGAAATAACATTATCAAATGAAGTAAGCGATTGGTTGGCTTTACAGTAAGAGGTTTGATGGTGCAACTGCCATCTCCGGTAATTGTATTTCAAAATTCCTACAAACTCGGTGATATTATGACCATAAGGGTGCGCCAGAGATTCTCCAAAGTTCATCCATTGCAGCGAACGTTCCCCGGAAGTATATGTACCGGCAGGAATACGGTTAAATTCACCCTGAAAATATAATCCCCTGATGCCCAATATATCAAAATATTTAAATCCTAATTGCAGGCTGGTTTTTATATCTTCACCTGAGATAAGATTATCGAATACCCACTGATTGTATACCCATAGGGTATTTGAAAGTTTAAACTTAAGATTTAAACCCCAGATGGAATGTACTTTATTATCATCGGCAACAGGCAGCATCAGCGGGTTTAACAAACGGTATAACTGATGAACCCTTCCGGTAGTATCCGGGATGTTAAAAATCTGACAGTTAACAAAGGACAACTGGATATGTTTTATTAAATTAAACGACAACAGGTGCACCGCTATTGATTCCCGTTTATAAGGTTCCTCGTTGCTTTTGATATTTATTACCAAACCCGTATTCTGAACGGATCCAACCATCCAGGAATACATAAAATTTTTAGTTAACCAGGTTGTTTTTACGAACGGGTAATTCATTGAAGCGTCCGACAGGAATAACGATCGATAACCATCGCCAATGAAATTTTTACCCATGGCTGCCTGGATATTTAAATTTTTCGCTGGTGTAAAGGAAATATATCCGGTAGAATAGGAATAATCCCAGGTATTATTGGTTACCCTGCTGCGGCCCTGGCCGGGAATCACATTTATCTTATGAAACTGACTGTCGAGCCAAGTCGGGAATATAGCTTGATTTTCGTACAATTCAGTACCAAAAGCAAAATGCTCTCCCAATCTTCCTCCTGCCCTAAAACCACGGGTATTTATCATCGTTTTACGGCCGGAATTTTCTTTCCCTAATTCAAAGTCTAACAAAGGATCCGCGTATAAGTAAAAAGCACCACTATCTATTTGTAAAAATGACTCTCTGAAAAGTTTTCTTTTAAGCCATGTTTTGTCTGTGCCGGGAATATCATTAAAAATATGTAACGAATCGAAACGGGTATTTCCGGTAAGCTGGCTATCATAAAAAGGTTTAAAAACAGTAAAGGGCATTTTGCCGGATTTATATAGCTCAGTTTCTATCCTGAAATTCATTTCTTGCGAAAGAGGTGTTATCAACTGCGCAAAAACAGAATTAATAATGCTATGAATTATAAAAAACACGCCTAAAATCAATACTCTTTTAATATTGAAATAACTATTATTTCTAATATTAAAATTACGTCTTATCAACTGGTTTTTTTTAATCATAAAGTAAAGTATTAAAGCCAAGTTGAACAGCAGGAATAAAACTTTTTAATCCTTCCCTTTCGCGGATTACCATATTTATTTGACCAAAAGCCTGAAACCTCCATTGAGGAATTATCATTTTTGAAACTATTACGGAAGCCGATATTTGTGTTGTTTTTATTCCCTGACCAATGTAATTTCCATAAGTATTAGTAAACTTAAATGCTTGCTTGTAAATATCAGAACCATAATTGGAGCTGTCAGGATCGGTTCCGTAAATTAAATAATTCCCAATAAAATGAACAAACCAGTTTTTCGAAAGTGAAACTCTAAAAATGAAGTTTCCTTCCCTAAAATTCGACCCTTGGGGATGCGCGAGTGGCATATATAAATACCCGTAATTTTCAAGGGAATAGGTATGCGAATATGTAAAAGGTCTGCATTGGTCAAACTCAATCTGTAGCATGGATGGATAATTTTTTAATAGACCAAAGGTTTTAAATCCTGACTGAAGGCCATACTTATTTCCCCACCAGCCGGTATTAGCCTTTATTTCTTTAAGTCTGAATTCGTCAAGAATCAATTGGCCATACAAATATGATTTTTTACTCATAAACAACTTACCCCCAATGCCTAGCAATACATTATCGGGCGAACCCATATTAAATTCGGTGGGACGATAGAAGAGGAAAGGGTTTAAATAGGCGATATCCAATCCACGGTAATGTTTTGCAGAATCGGTTCCACGCCAGATAACCATTTCATTAATATTAATATTTAACCATTTGGTAATGTTATAACTCAGAGTATGCTGAGCCACATATTTATTTGCCCTGTGGCTTCCCATGCCGGGAACCAAATCGCGAAGTATCATAGTCTGGTGCATATACTGAATCCTCCAGATATGTAAATCGGTTTCAATAAATGGATAAGCTGCCGCGTTTTCCGAAAGCACAAAAGATCGATACCCATCTCCAATAAAATGTTTATCATTCCCGAATTTGAGGGTAAGCCAACGATTGGGTTTCCACCATGCGAAACCCCTGGCCCATCCGTACACCGTTTGCTTTCCCTGTTGCCAAAACGGGCGGTTATAACCATAAATTAAATCCAGGCTATCCGGACAAGAACGCTCACTGGAAAAAAGCTGCTCTTTTAGTACCGCTGATATTTCATAACCTGTGTTTTTCGAAAACCTGCCTACAGCATAAAATCCGGCATCTAAACTATGAAAACCAGATTTATTTTCGTGGTCATATCCCGCAATAGCATCAAAAACAGGAAATATCTTGTTATTAGTCGATTGGAATGATTTAGTAACATTCAAATCCTTTTCAAAATTTTGCCAGTTTACTTCAACTGGTTTAATAACACTATGGTAAGCGGTATTTTGTAATATAGAATCTTCAAAGAGAAATTGCAGTTGGGAATGATGTATGCTTATCGTCTGAGCTTGTAAACCCGCAAATAGGAATATTGAAAACAACAGGACGAAAATTTTCCTGAACATTGACATTTTAAAATATTCCCGATAGTGCATAATTCTTAATTTGTAACCGAAAGTAGCATTAACAGTACTATTTTGCAAATTTATTTAGTAAGTAACAAGTAACAAGTCGAACGTTGCAAGTAAATGGTACTTAGAATTGGTAATTAATTGTCCGAATTTGTTATTTAATTATACTTCGGCCGGAGACCGGAAATTAAACGAAAATCAAACGGCGGAGTCGGAGACTCGCGCCGAGCTTAGTTTCTTTGTAAAAAAACTTCGTGCGCTTTGTGTTTAAATATTTTACCACCAAGAGTCACAAAGTACAACACTAAGAAAAACAAAGATTTAGTAACTTTTCCATTGTGAATTTTTCATTGTAAATTGTGCATTCTCCCAAAGGGATGCCTTTTGCCACATTGGCACACCGGCACATTGGCACATTGGCACATTAATTAATTGCCCAATTGTCCTACTCCTCCACCCAATCTCCATTATTTTTAATCAGCGCAATAAGTTCGTCCACCGCTTTAGATTCCGGAATATTCTTTTTTATAACTTCCTTACCCTTGTACAAAGTGATTTTTTTAGGACCGGTACCCACATATCCATAATCAGCATCGGCCATTTCACCCGGGCCGTTTACAATACAGCCCATAATCCCGATTTTGAGATGTTTGAGGTGTGAGGTCCGTTCTTTAATTTTAGCCGTTGTTGCAGTAAGATCAAAAAGCGTGCGGCCACAGGAGGGACAAGAAATATATTCCGTTTTAGACATGCGCAAGCGACTTGCCTGTAGCATGTTTAGCGAAAGCTGGTAAATATCAGGTGCGGAAATATTTTCATTTTCGAGCCATATCCCATCAACAAAACCATCGGTAAGTATGGCGCCAAAATCACATGCCGCGCTTATCTGAAATTTCCGAAGGTTGTCTGTATCATATTTCCTGCGTATTACCAATGGTTGCTGGCAATCCTGTTCTTGCAAACCGGCTATCACACTACGTACTTCACCGGTAGCATTTTTAAGGTGACTTTTTATCACCAGCACCCGGGGAGCATCAATCTGACATTGAGGGGATATAGTAGAAATAGTATTAAAAGTAAAAGTATTGGTTTTATTCCCCGAAAAATAAAAGGAATCACCGGGCCTTAAATCTACCATACTCTCATCACCAGGTTTACGGCTAATGACTACTTTAGGCGTAAGAGTTCCTCCCAAATCGTTAGTTGCATTGGTTTTGCGCCGGTTAAAGTCAAAAAGTGAAATCTGGGGTTGATTAAAGACATTCATCCTATAACCTTCCAAGGCATTAAAATGATCCACTATTTCGCGGGCTACCGGTATTTCCTGTTCAGGATCTCCCGTTAGTGAAACTCGTATAGTCTCTCCTATGCCATCGCTCAATAAGGCGCTAATACCAAGTGCCGATTTTATTATTCCGTCTTCTCCTTCACCGGCTTCAGTAACTCCAAGATGTACCGGATAATTCATTCCTTCCGAAACCATGCGGGAAACCAACATTCGGGTTGAATAAGTCATAACCCTTGTATTGCTCGATTTCATGGAGATAACGGTTTGTTTAAAACCTTCTGATTTAAAAATACGAAGAAACTCCATAGCCGATTCCACCATGCCTTCCGGGGTATCTCCGTAACGGCTCATAATCCTGTCTGACAGCGACCCATGATTAACGCCAATACGAATAGCGGTGCCGTATTCTTTGCAAATCTTAAGAAGAGGAACCACTCTTTCGTGAATTCGTTCCAGTTCGAGTTTATATTCTTCTTCAGTAAATTCGATGGTCTTAAAATTCTTCTTATCTGTATAATTACCGGGATTAATCCTGACCTTTTCAACAATTCGCGCTGCAGCTTCAGCAACAGCCGGATTAAAATGAACATCTGCAACCAAAGGCTTTTTATATCCCGCAGCCTGAAGCTCCTTCTTAATTTGGATTAAATTTTCAGCATCACGTATGGCAGGAGTGGTAATCCGGACATAATCGGCACCAGCATCAAAAACTCGCTTACATTGTTCTACAGTTGCTAAAGTATCCAAAGTAGGAGTATTGGTCATAGACTGAATCCGGATAGGATTTTCACCTCCCATGGGAATATCGCCAATATTAATGATATCTGCAATCCGGCGTGAATAATTTATATAGTCGGAAAATATATTGTTTGACATAATTATTAAGTTTTGTGCAAAGATAGGAATTAAATAGTCGAATGTTCCAATATGCCAATGTGCCAATGTGGCAATATGCCAATATGCCAATGGGCCGATGTGCCGATGGGTCGATGTGCCAAAAGGCATCCCTTCGGGAAAATGCACAATTTACAATGCACAATTAAGAATTATGAACGCACAATGCAACCAGACTTCTTTAATTTTTTATACAATTTATTTGCTTACAATTTCTATCTTTGCCCCAAAAAAATTAACTACCAGTTTGATAATGTTTTTAAATACATAAAAATTTATTATGGTATTATAATTGATTAAAAATCTAATTAAATAAACTGACAATAAAAAATAATAAATGCCATTTTTAAAAGCAACAATAATTATTCCTGCAATGGATGAAACCTATTCCCTTAAGGAAACTGTAGAAATAATTATCCAAGAAACCCCATCTGAATATTTAGATAAAATAATTATAGTATTAAGTGAAAAAAGGGGTAGCATAGAATGCAAAAATACTGCTTCCCTGTTAAGCGAAACTTATGAAAAAGTATCCTGGATTTTCCAAAATAAACCTTTTGCCGGAGGTGCATTACAATCCGGCTTCGAAATTGCCTGTGGTTCACATATTGCAATGATGTCTGCAGATTTGGAAACTGATCCGCATTTAATCCCGTTAATGATAGAACAAGCCATAATTAATCCGGAAAAAATAATTACCGTTTCGCGGTGGTCAAAACGCGGAGGATTTAATGGTTATAATAAAGTAAAATTATATTGCAACTTTATATTCCAAAAAATAATTGCCTTATTGTTTTTCTCCGGTTTAACAGACATAACTTATGCTTACAGGTTAATGCCTGCTGAACTTGTAAAAAATATTGATTGGAAAGAACTTAAACATCCTATGTTCCTGGAAACAGCCATCATTCCGTTACGTCTTGGTGTTAAATTTGTTGAAATATCCGGTAAGTGGAAAGCCAGAACTGAAGGAATTTCTCAAAATTCATTTATGGCTAACTTTAACTATTTTAAAACTGCTTTTAGAATCAGATTCACTAAAAAAAATAAACTGTTAAAATAATGGGGAAACAAACTGTTTTAATTACCGGAATTACCGGAATGGTAGGTTCTCATTTCAGAAATATTTTTGAAAAGGACGGATACGAAGTTTTTGGTATAGCCCGTAACAGTGCCGAAAGTCGAAACGCTGCCATTCAGGATTCACACATCATCAGGTGCGATATTTTAGAAAGAGATTTTCTGATGAAAATTTTCAAAAAAATAAATCCGGATATTATCATTCACATGGCAGCTCAGGCATTTAACGGGGCTAGCTGGGATTGCGAATTTACTACCCACAATACGAATATAACAGGCACCCTGAATGTATTATACTGTGCCAAACAATTATTTGACAACGGTAATAAAGTTAAAGTATTACTAGCCTGTAGCAGTGCCGAATATGGCAACATAACCCCCGAAGATTGTCCACTTGTGGAAGAACGTCTGTTAAAACCTCATTCTCCTTATGGTGTTTCAAAAGTTGCCGGAGAAATGCTGGGCCAGCAATATTATGCCAATTACGGATTAGAAGTATTTCTTCCCCGTATGTTTATTCACGTAGGAACGGGGCATCCTCCTGCAACTGCTATTCAAAATTTTGCCCGGCAGATAGCTTTAGTAAAAAAGGGATATTCTGCCAACAACACTATATTTGTAGGTAATTTAGATTCTGCCAGGGATTTTATTGACGTAAGAGATGGGGTACGTGCGATGAAACTTTTATTAGAAAAGGGTAAACCGGGTATCCCGATTAATATATGCACCGGTAAAGCCTATAAAATATCTGAAGTATTAGAAATGCTAATCACAATATCAGGGGCAGATATTAAAGTGGTGCAGGATAACAACCTGTTCCGGGCCGGAGACGAGCCTCTGTTACTTGGGGACAACCGCCGGATTTCCGAATTGGGT
>WSSedL1CaDRAFT_10000842_pt1 | contig 20093 bp, 23 predicted proteins | sample WetSurSL1Cattail_FD_9464 | JGI IMG/M metagenome (IMG submission 9464)
TCCCAGAGCCCCGGCTCCACCGGCAGCTCCTGCCCCTGCGGCAGCCCCGGCACCGGCAAGAGCCGCGCCGCCAGTGGCGACAGCCGCGCCTACCGTTGCCGCTGCAACAGAAGCAGTGACAGCGGGTGCGATAAGATCTGAGCTACCCATCTGCAGAGATCCCGACAACAAACTGCTTGCGAGCTTCGGCACTTGCCAGGCCAGCGCCATATAAATCAAAACTGTAGCCATCATGCCCAGTAATGCTTGAAGTCCTTCCACGCTCAGAGGCAGATTCTGCGCTTGCTGAATCCAGGTGGCGCTCAACGTGTTACCTAGTCCGACAATTAAATAAATGACCATAAGGCGAACGCCAGTTGAAACAACTGCCGAAAAATATCGCTCCGCGTATGGAACAGTCCAACGAGAAGCACCAAACCCAAGAAAGACGATGCCCATACTCATAACGACATACGATTCGACAGTCGCCATAATGAAGGTAAACGTAATCACAACATAGGCAAGCACAATCACAAGTGCGCAGAAAAGCGCCAATATTGTAGGAATCACGCCCGCAAGAGTTGCGCCTGGAATAATAGTTCCAACTACCGCAGCTCCTGCTGCATTAGGCACAGTCGCTGCAAGGATGTTTCCACCGATCTTCAGACCGGTGTACAAAATATCGGATGGGTTCAGATACCCTGATACCCCTCCGGCCTTCTGCCCTATCTCCACGAAACTGTTAACGATCGCTGGAAACCACGTACTCTGGTTGATCAGAACCGCATAGAAAAAGCCGATCGTCATCAGCTTCTTCAACATGCCAGCGACCCATCCCTGAATCTCTTGTCCATCGAGAGCAAGGATTATCATCGCCCAAGCGAAATCAATTACCGCCAATATGCCGAAGACGCTATTCGCATACTTGTATGCAGTAGTGGCGAAATTATTCGTAGCGTTTCTGTATACATCGAGCAGATCAGACGCCCCCGACTGAGGCGCTGTGCTTTGTGCAACTGCCATCGTGCCTGACAGCAGTAACACAGCACCTAAAACGAACAACACTCTTCGGAAATTCTTCATTGGCCTTTCCTCGCTGCGTCCTACTTCTGGCTCGGCAATGGCCCGTAGGTTCTGGAATCGCTGTTCGAACCTGTCGGAACGGTGAAGAACGTACTATTCAGATCATGACCAGCTTGAGCCTCAGCGGCTTGCTGTGCCTGATATGTGGCCTTTGACTGAATATCCGTCATCATCAACTGCCGCAATTTTTCTAGTTCGGCCAATTCCTGTGCAGCTAATGAATTAGATACCTGCAACGTTTGCAACAACGTTGTAGAATTCTGCGATTGTTGCTGCAACTTTTGAACAAGAGCGGCATCACTTGCCAATTGCGATGCCTGAATTCCAGTAACTTTCATCGCAGCGTGTGCAGTGTCCAAATTTGTGCTGTACCACTTCTTGTACCGAGAAGCGTAATCAGTTGCTGTTGACGAAGAGTAGCCGGGAAATCGAGTATTAAATTCTTCATCTAAATTGGCCATCGAGTATGCTAGTCCCTCGCCATACTTCACCACGCCACTCAAAGCGTTGAGATCGTAAGCAATGGCACTAAAGTTGAAATTGCCCGATCCAATACCTGTCACCATAGCGTCAGTTTGCCTATAGGCCTGCTCCAGATGTTGAATTTGGGCCTGATATTGTTCGATCTGTTTCGCGTATTGCTGTAACTGCTGTTCATATTGCGTTACCAACTGGACATGGTTCAAAAGCTGGGTCCACTCAGTAGCAACCCCAGATATTGCTCCAGCATTAGCATCATCAACACTGCACGAAAAACAAAGACCGAATACTACTGCAGTGACAGCGCTTCTTACTATCCACTTTTTCATCAGTAATCCCCTTTCTCTACGAAATGAGCTTGATACCTTCCGGCTTGTTAAGGTACTTTTTCTCATAGAAATCTGCCCAGTCAGGAATCCCGCGATAGCGCAGCCATTCGGGAATCCAGCGTTTTCCAAACGTCTTCATGACCTCAGAAACCTTTGCGCGCGCATCAGGGCTGCTTACAGCAACGAAAGCAAGCGCAACCGGGCCAAAACCAAGCGTGAACAAGCGTCGACCATTCGGCGTGCGCTGGTAATACTCACGCTTTGGAGTTGCACGCGAAATTAGTTCAATCTCGCGGCTGTTCAGACCTAAATCTTCGTAGTATTTGCGCGAGTTCTCAGTCATCGCTTCAGGATTTGGGCCGAATATCTTAGTCGGGCAGCTTTCTACCAAAACGTCCTTCAGCGACGAATTAAGGATGTCAGAAAGGTTCTGAGTCGTAACAATGAGAACAGCATTGAATTTGCGGAGAGTCTTTGCCCAATTCTTGATGAACTGCTTGAACAGCGGATGATCTAGGAAGAGCCATGCCTCATCCAGAATGATTGCGGTCGGAGAACCATCCAGGCGTTTGCTGATCTGACGGAACAGGTAAAGCAAAACGGAAACCACGGCCCGTGATCCCATCCCCATCAAGTGGCTCATTTCAAATACCATGAACCGCCCATTACCCATGATGTTTCTCTCTGCGGGAGCTTCCAGCAAACCACCCAATGCACCTTCGAGCGTGTACACGCGAAGCGCGTCACGAAGAGAGATGCTCTGCAGATTCACCAATAGTTCGGTGAAGGTTCTGCTTTCAGAGAGCGCCAGCAATTGAAGTGCCTTCAAAATCTCCTTGCGCTCTGCCGGATCAACTGTGTGCCCGGCAAGTTCGCAGAGCTGCTCTACATATTCCGCAGCCCAGGTGATGTCAGCAGTTGTATCCAGCTCCGCAAACGGGGCAAAAGACATGCTCCCTTCCTCTGCACCAAGATCGTAAAACTCGCCGCCAGCGGCCTGATTCAGCATCCACGCTGAGTAGTCCTTGTCGAACACAAACACTTGCGCTTTCGGATAGCGGAAATACTGAGCCTCAATAGCACACAGCAACGTACTCTTGCCCGCTCCAGGAGGCGCGACAAGCAACGTATGACCAAGATCGCCCACGTGAAGATTGAACCGAAACACTGTCGAACCTGTACTGGTCGAGTACATCAGTGGTTCGCTGTTTTTCGGCATCAACGCCGAAGCATTGGTACGATCGCCAGTCCACACGGCCGCAATCGGCATACAATCGGCTAGGTTCAGCGTGTGAAGAATAATGCGACGCTTGTTCCGATACCCGTCACCCGGCAGGGTGCCGCGCCACGCCTCTACAGCGTTGAAGGTTTCAATTCGCGCTCCAAAGCCCAGATTGCGCAAAATCTTTGAAACCTGACGAGCACGATCCTTAACCGTATCTACATCCTCATCCATGAGGATGATGTTTCCCGAGTACAACGCGAACTGCACATCGCCGCTCGAGGCTTCGCCGGAGGCGATCGTAGCATCAGTGACCATATTCAGAGCGAAAATGTCGGGCCGCTTCGGCTCCTTGCCCATGAGTTGATTCAAAAAGCCGCGGGCCTTACCGTTCCACTTTTTGAGAGCGAAAGTGATGATCTTTTTCGACTCTTCGGGATCAAGAAGAATTGCGCGTGTATTCCAGCGATATTCGAAAGGCAACGTATCGAGAGCAGCCAATATACCGGGAAAGCTTGTCGCGGGGAATCCATCGATGGCGATGATCTGCAGGTGTTTCTCACCCAGCATCGGTGCGATCCCGGTTTTCAAACTGACATTCCCGATCAGATCGTGCAGAAATACGGGGACTTCAGGGAGAGTAAACGGATCATCATCACCGGTCACGCAACGTCGCACGAAACGCGATAGATCACAACTGACCCACGGGGATTCAACGCCGTCCTCATCCGTGACCTTATGACCAACAAGCCTTTCCACACGGACCAAAGAACTGAAAACGCTCTGAAACAAACCAGCACGATCCTTGAAATATGCCAAGGCATTCTCGGCGCTCGTCCTCGCGTTCTCCTCCCCGCCCTTGAATAGATAGCCCTTCACCTTCTCTTCTGATTCCATTGGAGGAAGATAGGTCAAAGTCAAATAATAGTTGCTCTCATAGTGTCGGCCTTCGGCCTTGAACTGTGCACGACGTTCATCATCAATCAGGCTCGTTACCGTATCCGGGAATGCACCCTGCTTTGAGTATTCGCTCACTTCTGAGCGAATCGCATCACATTGAACCATCCAACCGGACCCGAGCTTCAGGACAGCATTCAATCGATCGGCAAGAGCGGCCATCTCTTCATGCGTTGCCGATCCGAGATCCGGGCCCGCATAACGCCATGTCGCCATCATCGCGCCATCCTGCAACAACATGATGCCGTCATCGATCATCGACGCATATGATAAGAGGTCGGGTAGGCCTTTGACCCACTTCCGACCTTCCTCTACACGCGTACCGCGTGAAGCCCAAGCAAAAAAGAAAAAGCCAAGGCCTCCTGCAACCAACACAATCGCCAACACCGCAAACGAAATCATCTCTCGAATCTCCTTATAGCCATGACTTGCGCTCTGCTCGACTCGGACTTGTCAACCTCGCGCGCGCTGGGTAGTACTCCTTGTACTGAAAACTGCTGATGGACACGCTTCGCATGAGCGGATCAACCTTCCCGATGCGTGCCAAAATACTTACAGCGACAGGAAAAAAAATAATTCCAAGAACAATGCTCCACCACGTCATCAAATCGAAAATCAGAAGAACCGAAGCTATGCCGGAAAGCAGCACTAATTCGCGATCACCACCCATCATCAAGTTCGGGCGGTTCAACGACGCGTGGAAGGTCGTTTCACGAGGCCCAGACATGCTCATGCAGATACCCTCCAATCAAATACGCGGCTACGCAGTAGCAAAAACACAGAATCAACAACACCTGCCAGTCCACGCTCTCTTCGCCGAGTACGTCACGGAAACAGGTCAGCAATGTGGCCGCAACAAAAGCTATTGCTGCCACCAAACCAACACAAACTGGCCCGCAAGGATCATTCACACTGATAAGAGGCCAGCGATTCACAATAATTCGTATGCAAATGCCAAGGCACAGCACTGCAAACATCGGCCAGCCCAGCAGCACCGCACTTGCTTCCATCACTACTCTCGCCATTCGCATAATCATTTCCATCTTGTTGAAGTGGAGGGGTAGAACGTTCTCGATTCTCTACCCCTTGTCCTACCGCGCACTGCTAGGCAGAGGGCTGTTATTGAATAAGAGCACTCGATGTCGAGAACAACGCAACTAACTGGGCTGCTCCCAGAGTGACTCCACCGGCAAGGACGATTTGACCTGCCCTCTTTCCGAATTCGCCCAACTCACCCCCAAAGGCAAGTGACACCGAGCCAATTGCGACTGCAATCGTCATAATGCCGACTGCAACCGGGCCGGTGATCGACGACTTGATCGTGTCGAGCGGACCCTCCCACGGCAGGCCAGTCGAGGAAGCGTGCGCCATCGCGCACGAAACCACGGTCCCGCAAGCCATCACGGCAAAATTGCGGCTGGTCAGCACCGCAACCAGCTTCTTGCCGACCCTCTTCAAACTGCTATTCATACGAACTCCTTTATCCGGGTTGGGCGTTAATGAAATGGATACCGTAAACGTTCCTGCCGAGTTAAAGCTCTTCGATCTCGAAGCGTTCTCCGTCGTACCCCTTAACAAGGCAAACTTCCTTGACCTTGCGGCCACACGGAAACTGCCGTCCGCCTTCGATGTAGACAACAATGTGGATGGTGTCTGCAACGATGCGCCGCAAGATCTCTTCTGGAAATGGGTTTGCCGTCTTCCGGCAAAGAAACGCCACTCGATTCAAACCGTCGAGCGCGCTGTTGGCGTGAATCGTCATCGAACCGCCAGGATGCCCTGTATTCCAGGCCTCCATCGCGTCGAGCGCTTCAGTGCCACGCACTTCGCCGACCAGAATCCGGTGCGGCTTCATGCGCATACAGCTTTGAATCAGTCGGCCCATCGGGACCGACTGGCACGCCATGAGCTGTACATAGTTCTCGACTGTGACCGCCAACTCCGGCGTGTCTTCGAGAATCAGAACTCGATCATGCGGAGTCCGCTCCGCAATACCTTGATTGATTGCGTCCAGCAAAGTCGTTTTGCCAGCGCCTGTGCCGCCAACGACAAGAATGTTGCGATGATGCTCAATCGCAGAAAACAACACGTCCAAATGATTTTGGCAATGCCGCAACGCCTCTTCAAAAGGATCACTCCGAGACAAACCATTCAACGGATCATTCCTGTTGGTAAGGATGCCATTCTTCGCGTAATCGTACAGGCTTGGCTTATCAACACCTTTTTTTCTGAAGGACAAAGAGGCCGTGCCTATCGGCACGACCGGAGGTACAAGAGCCTCTACACGGCAATCTAGATAAGGAACGATACCGCTCACTACAGGATTGGCATCCGTGGCGACTTTTCCGAACGCTTCGGCAATACTTACCGTCGCGCCTAGAGCGCGCATCGGTGAGATCGTGGTGAGCAATTCAAAAGGTCTGCTACGGCGCATCACCCAAACATTGCCGTCCGGATTGACTACAACATCCTCTGCATCGCGGTCCTCTGTCAGGGCATGAACAATGTCGCCGCCCAGCTCATTCAGCATCTTGGCGCGCTTGCGGAAATCGCTCTCGCTGCCTGTTTTGGCCTTGAGCCTAGCAAGCATATCTGGTTGTGTTGCCATTCAGATCTGTCCTCCGCCGCGATACGATTCCACCATTCGAACCATAGCACAATAATACACAAGTGAGGGTAAAAATGTAAGAAATGTGATAGAGTCGAAATACTGTAAACTTCGTGTACCAGCACATGAAATCGTTAACTGCACAGAATTGAATCATGTAATACGAAAGGGGTGTCGCTGTGCTACCCGTTGCGCTTCGCGCCATTCAATTGCAACTGAAAGCCATGGATGCTGACGTTTACGAATTGGGCGTCCGCATTCCTAAAGAGCAAACCGGCAAGAAATATGACGACATGCTGCTTCGCTCCGGCAAAACAAAAGACGGTCCCACTGTCGGGCTGACCGTGGGTGAAGTTCTCGACGAAAGCCGTCTGAACTGGCTAGCAAGAGAAAACACGAAGGGAAACCACATCTATATCCGGCCTTTTGGCCCGAGCCGTCTAACCCTGATCGACGATCTCAACAGCGAGAATCTTCAGAAGCTCACGATGACCGGTTACACACCTTCGTGTGTCATCGAAACGTCGCCGGGAAATTTTCAGGCCTGGCTTAAGCACGATAAGGTTCTCTCTGCAGAGGAAGGAACCATTGCTGCGAGAATTCTTGCCGAGAAGTTTGGGGGCGATCCAAATTCTGCGGACTGGCGACACTTTGGACGTCTTGCTGGCTATACGAATCCCAAAGAGAAATATCGGCAGTCTAATGGTCGGTTCCCGTTTTCAAAGCTCAACTTCGCGTTGTCTCAAGGACAAGGCTATCCAGAAGCTCAGAACATCTATCTGCAGGTGCAGCAGAAGATTCAAGTAGAACAAAATCAGGTTCAACAAGCTGCCGAAGCCTATCAAGCGTTTCGTGCAAATTTGTCTCATAATCTCCAGCGAAAGGTCTATGACTATCAACATTTTGCTGGTTTGTATGGGGCCGAAGGCGAGCGGCATAAAGCTGACATTTGCTTTGCAACCCATTGTTTGCAGCGCAACGTTTCTGAACAAGAAATCCGTTTTACTATCCGTGCTTTGACCCAAACCTCTTCTTTTGTAAACCGCTCTAAAAGAGACCAGGAATCTTATCTCGACCGGACGATCTCAAAAGCCCGTAAAAGAGCAGGCATTACCTTGAACTCTCCCTTGCAGACCCACCTGCCTCATTCCTCGCTTTCCCGCTAAAATCCGCGTTGTTGTTTAGGGGGAAGGGTGCTCCGCCCTTCCCTAGCTGCAACCGCCGATAAAGCCGGCGTTTTCCGCTACCCATCCAAGCGGGGTGAAGACCCCGCAACGCCCCCGCACATTTAAAAAACGCTCGCGAATGCCAGATTCATCGGGCCGCGGAGCGTTTCACAAGCGGACAAAGCTGTTAACCGTGCCGCGCGCGGCGCGCGCGAAAAGGTGCTAAGAAAAGCATGTTTAGCAAGTTACGAAGGTGATGGAATGATGATATTTATTAGCTTGATAATACATCAAATATGTATTATTCTTGATGTGTAAGGTTGAGTTAGAGAGGAATGGAAAACATGCAGAACGATAAGTCAAAAGCCTTAGCCGATTCGATCACCGCGAGCATTGAACATCTGGCAGAGATGATGAACCAGACGGCCAAAAGCGAAACGTTCAAGTTTTGGCTTCGCGCGATTTCCCGTTTTCATTCCTACTCGTTCAACAATTCTCTTTTGATTCTCTGCCAGCGTTCTTCCGCTACCCGCGTAGCCGGTTTCAACACGTGGAAGAGTCTCGGACGCAACGTGAAGAAGGGCTCGAAGGGTATCGCTATTCTTGCGCCGTGTGTTGGCAAACGCACCGTCGAGGACAAGGCGACCGGCGAGAAGAACGCCGCAACCAGGCTCTACGGCTTCCGCGTCACCTACGTCTTTGATGTGGCCGACACCGAAGGCAGCGAACTTCCCTTCCTCAGCCACCGCGCCACCGAAGGAGGAGACGAACTGCTCCCGCTTCTGGAAAATGCCGCCTGTCGCATGGGCGTCGGTTTGGAATACCGCGAAGATACCGGCGCCGCCAACGGGTGGAGCGAAGGCGGCAAGATCGTTGTCCGCTCTTCCCTATCCACCGCCGAGCGTTGCGGCACTTTGGCCTACGAGTTGGCTCACGAGTTCTTGCATTGGGAATCGAATCGCCGTGAAGGCATGACCCGCGAACAGCGCGAACTTGAGGCCGAGGCTACATCCTATGCGCTTCTTTCCCAGTACGGCATCGAGCAGCCCTCGCAGAACTACCTTGCAAGCTGGAACGCTGACGCCGAGACCATCACCGCATCCCTGCAAACCATTCGCGCGGCCGTTCACCACATCATGACCGCGATGGAAGACAACGAGACCGCCAGCGAGAAGCTGGCGGCTTAACCTAAGGAGCCCGCACATGCCAGTTGTTGCCACAAAGACTGATCGTTTCGAGCACTTCAACGATGACGAGCGTTTCTTGTTCGCCGAGGCTCTACGCACTCACCTTGCGACCAAGCGTGAGGCCTTCGACGAGATCAACAGCGCCGAGCCGCTTCGCAGTCCAATCCACTTTCTTTCGGAGTCCGACTTCGGCATTCCCCAGATTACGAAGTTGCTGGACGAGATTGGTTTCTAACCTCATTCACTGGCGAGCCGGGGGCACGAGCCCGGCAGGAGACTTACCCAATGAAGTTGGTCATTGAGATTGACGTAGAAGCCGCAGGTGGCACGGGCTACGGACTGGAAAGTGTTTTGAACCACCTTGCATACAGGATGCCGCGCGACTTGGGTATCGCCATTGCTGAAGGCGAGGAAGGAGTTGTTTTCAAGGGCAGGGTCGATGTAAGCGCATTGGAGCTTGAGTTGGGCAGCACTCAGCCGAATCCCGCTAGGGTGGGAACCTTCCGCTTTACCAATGATGGCCGCTAACCAGCAAGAGCAGCAATACACCGGCCACCCGAGAGCCGCGATCCCGGCGAGGTTCATATCATGCCAACTCCTCAGCCTTCGATCAATCCGAATCAGCGCGAAGTTGATCCGGCCCGCCTCGCGTGGGGCAGCTACGACCACACAGCCGAAGATTACGCCGGCCAGGGCGACATTCACAGCAGCTACAGCGGTGATTGCATTGCAATGGGCCAACCAGTCAGAAAGCCGTTTCGCTTCGAATGTGAAATGTGGGTGACGGTTGGCATGTGTGGAGATGAAGCGGACGCCTATCGGATGATTCCCGAGCGACTGTATCAGGGTACCGCAACCACCTACGCTGACAAGGTCTACCCCGACCAAGGCGAAGCCGCCCGCAACGATCCGCGCGGCTTCTATGACGGCATGAAGGTCAAGCACAGCGGACAGACCTATGTTCTCTGTGGCCCAGAGGTTCACTTTGTCGGCAATGCAGCGAAAGCCTCACCGGTTCAAGAGCAGCTCGGGCTCTTCGCAGTGCAGGAGGCAGCATGACCGCAGACAACCAATGCGCATGGTTTACCTCGGCGGGAATCGAGTACACCGGCAAGGTCCACTCGATTGATGAGAAGAAAGGAACGGCCAAGTTCGAGGAGCCTCATCCCTGCTCCCGCTGCGGCGGTGCTGGAGGTTCCGAGAAGTGGGCATACACCGGCTTTACCTGCTTTGAGTGCGGTGGTCATGGGTATAAAGCTCGTACCCGCACTGTGACCGTCTATTCCGCCAGCCGCTACGCGAAGCTGAAGGCCGCGCGTACACGTCGCGCTGCCACGCTGGCAGCAAAGAGAGCGCAAGACGCGGAAGCCATCGCCGAGATCCGGCAAGAGGCTCACGCGCGGCACGTGGCCGCTTTCGAGGAAGCCTATCCCGGCTTTGCGGCCCGGCTTCATTCCTTCACCGACGGCAATGATTTTTTGGCCGACCTCTATGTGAAGTTGACCGAAACGTGTGGCTGGCTAACCGAGAACCAGGTTGCCGCCGCCGAGAAAGCAATTCAGCGCATCGAGCACGCCAGAGCTTCGCAGTATGTCAATGCATCCATCGGTGACCGCGTGACACTCACGATCACCGTTGAGCGTGTGCTGATGCCTGAAACCAGCGGCTTTGACCTGATACCGCCACGCTGGACGTACATCTGTCGGGACGCCGAAGGGCACGCCATCATTTATCGCGGCCGCTCTGAGGCTATGCCGCTCAAGGGTGAGACCGCCAAGCTTGTTGCCACGATTAAGGGCTTCGATGTGTTTCGTGATACCAAACAAACCTCCATCATGCGACCCAAGAGGGCCAAATAATCAACCAGCAGCGCATGAAACCGAAATTTTTTCAGGAGAAACCGTATGAAAAACGCAGAAAGAGACAAACTTATTCCTGTTCCCAAAACGCTATTTACGGGCCTTGCGTGGGTTGCTGTTCTTTATGCCATTGTGGGCGGTACCGTGGCGCTACTTTGGTATGTGCATAAACATATTCATTGATTTCGTGAGGATCAATCTCGAAATTGGCAAAGCATCCAAAACCAACATTGAAAAGATCGCTCGAAAGCTGCGCGGCATTGCTGCGCTGGTCACGTAGAGCGCGGAGGACAGTATGTACATGGATAAAAATCTTCGCAACGCTTTGAACAAAGTTCAGACCGCTTACCCTGAAGCGATCTTTACCAGGGAACAGAACCTGTGGCGCATCGTTGCCGATGACGGCAACGGCGGCGCGCTCTCGGGGCTTCACGACACGATGGATGATGCGTTGTTTGACGCAGCGTTTGCTCTGCCCGGTCCCTACACCCCGCCGCCCGCTACCGTGCGCCCTTCTCTTCTCCGTCGCGCATGGAATGCGCTTGTTGATCGGCTGCGCAGTCCGCTGACTCCAACTCGTTCCTTTTTTCACAGGTAGTTTCTAGGCGCCATGATGCAGATCCGCGAAGACAGCACGTATGCAGCGAACAACGAAGCGTCTGCCCTTCTGGCAGCCGCTGAAGAACAGGCCGCCGGGCTCTATTTTTGCCTCAAGCTCACCCGGCTCTGGTCTGCCTCTTCGGCTCTTCCCGCATCGCAGCATGAGCGCATGGCGCAGGATGAAAAAAACGTCGCGCGCGTCTATGCAGGCACGCTCTCGGAAATCGCCGATGCTTTCGGCCAAGCTATAGCCGATGATGTGCGCCAGCGCATAGAGGCGGCTTGCGTCATACCTCCTAACGAACTGCCGCCCCCCGAACAGGCTTCTCTCTTCTAGCCAATCGCGCGGCAAATCCTCCAAACAGCTAGACTTACCGACTCCAATGAGGAAAGGGGTGCAGGATGTTCACGTTCCTAAGCAGAATGATACAGAAAAGATGTATTATAGTAACCTCGGTGAAAGTGTCTCTTAAGGATCGAGACGCCGCCAAGCTGGAGTCCTCCAGCCTGAAGGCCTTTGCTTGCCTCTTCGGCTGCGACGAAGTGACGCCGAACCAGGTTGCAGATCGGACCGGGTTTCCGCTCGCCGAGATCCTTGCCGCCAACGTCAACCCATACCACGAGGATTTTCGAGTTGGCTGGTTCGCTGCACGAACCTGTAGCCCCGAGAAAAATCTTGCCGTCAACTTTCCGGCCTATCGCGGCAGGCTTCAGTTCTGGCTCGGCGCGACCGAAGCCATGTCGTCCAAAATCGTCACGCCATCGACGTTTATCCGTGACTACGTTGCACAGCAGCACGCCACACCACAAAACGGTCACACATGCTGAAGATGGCCGGGCCGCTGAGAGGGGCTTTTTTCTGGCCCCCCACGGTTAATGTTTTTCAGCCGATAAGCAACAGAGCGGCCAGCAGAGAGCCCAAATCGTCTGCAGAAAGAGGACTACGATGTTTTTGCTACCCTGGTACGGCTGGGTTCTTATCCCTGTTGTGGGAACTCTGATCTTGTTCCTGTGGGCGTTTTTGGGAACTGGGCTTGGCCTCTGGCTTCAGAAAAGGTTCGATACCAGCGAAAACCTCGGGATGGTAATTGTCGGGGCGTTGATTGTCGCCGCTTTTTGTGGATACCTTATACGCAGCAGGTGATACTGGGTTCAAAACAAGGAGGCAAGAATGCTTAAATCATGGCGAAACATGCTCATCGACGCATGGGCTTTTGTCGTTGACCCCGATGCTCGGAACTTATCCCCGTTCAAATATCAAAACGGAGCAGGGATGTCAGTGAGGGATGCCAAGCGCCTACACCTGATGTAACACAGGTGGGCACAAAACCTGTAAGGGAGTTAAATATAATTCCCTTCATTTTGTAGGGCATTCTGTGGAGAAGGATTCAGAAGAATATGCGGCGAAAGCTCCGCAGCGGCAGGCAAACCGCATATCCATCTACAAAGACGTGCTCAGTAAATCAGGCATCGATCAGCCCGTTCCAGTTTCGGATGCTGCTGCAGCGTCAATGTTCAGTTGCTACGAGAACCTCACGTTTGTGGATATTGCGATCAAGAAGAAAGGACCGCAATTTGGGAATTCACATTCGCGCGCCTAATGCGGTCATAGGGAGTCTTCATTGTTAATCACTCGGAATTCTTTCAGAACTGTCGCAAAGAGGATGGCCATTACTGCCATCCTCGGGATCTGTGCAACAAACCTTATTGAATGGCATCTCGGCCCAGATGCACTCTACCGTTACATCTTTGCGCGCACTGTCGGGTGCGCCCCTGATGCAGCGTGCAATCTTGAGGTAACGATTCCGGCCCTGCTGGTTGAGGATGGCGTTGCCCTGGTTCTGTGCGCTCTGCTTCTAGCCGCCTTCGGCGTCTACCGTTATCTCCAATTCAGTATCAACTCGAACAGGAAAGGACACTGAAAGTCATGCGGTTCTACGGCTTGGCCAAATTGATCGTCTTTGTGGTTCTCGCTGTTGGCGCAGTATCTGTTCTTCGACCGCATCTGAGCCGAAACCCAATTGTGAGGGATCTTGCGCCAGTTGCTCGCTCCAGCGGCACCGCCGGCGGCGGTGTAATCGAAACCCACTACTCCCCCGAGGAGAATCTGGAATCCATCGACGTTCGTTCACTTCGTGCTTCGCGCAGTTCGATTGAGATGTTCGCTTATTCTCTCACTGACCTGGTTGTGATCGATGCGCTGAAGTATGCGGCTGAACATGGGGCAGCCGAATCTATCTATCTCGACAAAGAGCAAACCGAAAACGAGCTGCGCCGCCCGGCGCTTCGCGCCGCATTGCTTAACCTCGCGGCCACTCCGAATGTGACGATTCGCGTGAAAACCTCCAGAATTCTTCAGCATACGAAGGCGTATGTCATCGACCGAGCCGTCTTGCGCGAAGGTAGTGCAAACTTCAGTCCCTCCGCTCTCAAGCAGCAGGACAATGACCTCTTTCTGACAAATGAAACCAACGCCGTGCAGAACTTCGAAAACGCCTTTCAGCAAGCCTGGAACCGGCGCGATAATATCGAACTATCTACGTTTGCTCAGAACGTCAACTAAACAAAGCTGGTGATAAAAAGCTGTCCAAGGATCGAGGCAGATAATGCCGGTAAACCCCGCGTGGAGCAAAAAACAATGAACAAGACGGCAGATACAATAAGCGCCCAACGGCTTCGTCGTGCAAAGAAAAAGCTCAAGGAAGCGCGAGGGCGCGCTGCGCGCGCCGAGCGTAGCGTAGCCTATTGGACCCGGCTAATTGCCGATTTGCACTACGAAACCGTGCTAGCGGTGCAGCTTCCATTGCTTTCAGTGCCAGATCTCAACCAAGTTGAGCCCCCCCCACTACCGCATGGGCGTACCAAAGTACCTAATCCACCTAAAAACAATACATAAAACAGGGAATAAATATAATAATCTGGCATGTGCCCTCAAATATTACGAGGTTTTCATGCTACGAGTACGGCCTGCCTTTCAACAGTCGCTTTTTCCGGAACTTGCGGGAGAGCAAGGAACATCAGAACCTACAGTTATACTGAATCAGGAGACCCCAAATGACTCCCGACACCATGCAGAATCAGCCGACCATCCAGCGCTCCATTACGGAGCTGATGCAGTTGCCCGCGTTTCAAAACCTCTTGGCAAAAATCGAAACGAACTTCTATCGCAACCGGCCCAGCGAGGCAAAGACGATGGAGACGGATGGTTCCCTTCCCTCTTTTCTGCAGGAACAGGCGAAACAGGCCTGGGAGACCCTGTCAACAGCGAGATCCATGGGAACTCCGATGGTCCAAGCGGAGGAGCTAATAGCGGACATAGTGTATCCATCATTGGAAACAGAGTCCGACAGCCTCTAATACTCGAAGGCGGCGAAAACGTTCAGGAGTCCGTTTCCGCTCCAAATGATGCAATCACACCGCAATCCACAGACCCTGTTCTTCCTTCCAATCCAGACCGTAATAGTCGCAACTACCGCCTGCATGACCAAATTGCTTCTCAGATCGCGGACGGCGGCTCCCGCGCACGAATCAATCAAAACATCGAGATTATTGCCATACTGAAGACGCTTGAGAAAGAAGAGCGTCAAGCAACCGTGGAAGAACAAAATCAGCTTGCGCAGTACATCGACTTTGGCGGTTTGCGTGCAATGTGGGATCAGTCATGGAAATATTCTGAGGAACGCGAAAAGCTTTCAGAGATTCTTGAAGAAAATGAAATTGAGGCCATTCAAGAGACCTCGATCAATACGCATTACACGGCAATTCCGATTGTCGATCAAATTTGGCACGCTGCCCAACATCTCGGCTTCAATGGCGGGCGGGTGCTCGAACCAGGCATGGGGGTCGGAAACTTTTTCGGTCGTATTCCAGATCAGCTTCTTCATCAAACAGAACTGTATGGCGTAGAGAAGAATCCCATCAGCGGTGCGATGGCGAAACAACTTTATCCAGATGCAAAAGTTCTCGTTCAGTCCTATGAGGATACGAAATTTCCGCATAACGCATTCGACATGGTTATCGGCAATCCGCCATTCGCCGACATTAAGATTGCTGATCCTGAATACTCTAGCCCAAAACTCTCGCTGCACAACTATTTCCTCGTCAAATCTCTGGATAAATTGCGTCCTGGCGGAATCGCTTGCTGCATCACATCGCACTACACTCTTGATACGCTCAATGACCGGGCGCGTCGGGAAATGTTCAAGCGTGCCGATTTAGTCGGAGCTATTCGTTTACCTGAAACAGCTTTCGAGCAGAACGCAAATACAGCGGTAACCACCGACATTCTGTTCTTTCGCAAACGGCTACCTGATGAACTAGCTCCAGAACATGCAGATTGGCTGGACAGTACGGATCACCCCGTACCAACGCGCTACGATGGCAACAAGCCGGTTCCCTACAATAATTACTTTGATTCACATCCAGAGATGGTCCTCGGGGTCCACAGCGGAGAGAGCCGCATGTACGGCAGCTTTGGCTACACGTTAAGACCACACGAGGGGGATACACCTCTCGCGGAGCAAGTAGCGCAAGCCATCAAGCATCTGCCGGAAAACATCGTTTCTCCATATCGTCCAGGAAACGACAAGACCCTTTCCAGTCAGCCTGAACTTGTCTCCTCACCCGGTACGGTCAAGAACAATGCCTATTTCGTTGATGAAGGCCGCGTTTGGCTAAATGTGGATGGCGCACGCACAGAGCTTCCTGCAGAGTTAAGTACACAGCAATTCACGCAGCAGCTAACAGCCCTTGTAGGGCTTCGTGACACGCTGAAAGAGGTGATCCGCCTCCAGCTTGATGCGACATCAGAAGGGAGCCTGGAGACTGTGCAATCGCAGTTGCGCGAAGATTACAATGCCTATCGTGCGCGTTACGGCCCGCTCAACAACAGAGGCACAGCTCGTATCTTTGAAGAAGATCCAGAGTATCCCCTACTCACGGCTTTGGAGAACATTGATCCTGAGTCTGCAGAGATCACTCTTGCAGACATCTTTACCAAACGGACAATCCGCCCCTACGAGCCTCTCAGTGCGCTTCCTGCCGATCCCAAAGCGGCGATGTTGCAAGTGCTTGCGGATCGAGGACGACTTGACACTGCCCTAATGGCGCAACTTCTAAACAAGCCAGAAGAAGAAATTGCAGCCGAACTCGTAGAGTCCAATCTCATTTATAAGGAGCCAAACTCCCAAACCTACCAAATTGCCGACGAATATCTTTCTGGAAATGTCCGACAGAAACTGCGGGACGCCGAAGGCGCCACGCTGCTCGATTCAAACTACGAACGAAATGTGCAAGCGCTTCAAGCGGTACAACCAGAGACGATTCCGTTCATCGACATTGACATTCGCCTCGGGCAAACATGGCTTCCTACCGAAGTCTATGCCGAGTTTCTCGTCAATCACTTGGCAGAACAATCACTAGGAAGCCGCGAACGGCTACCGCGGATTACCCGCGATTCTGCTGGTCGTTGGAACGTGGATGTGCCAAGCCACATGAATTCCTTCCACCTTACGCATAAATGGGCTGGAGGAGGCATTTCCGGTCACAAGCTGCTTGAGCACGGACTCAACCAACAAGAACCAACCGTTTATCGACGTACTTCAGACGATAAACAGGAAATCGATGCGGCCGCCACGGCCGGCGCGCGCGCAAAGCTGCATGAAATCAAGGATGCCTTCGCAACATGGGTTAAACATGACGATCAAGCCCGCCATCATGCGAAGATCGAGACCATCTATAACGAAACCTTCAACTCAATACGTCTACGGCAATATGATGGCGGCCATCTCACGTTTCCAGGCCTTAATCAGGACCGAGTACCGCGTCCATATCAAGCTCGTGCGGTATGGCGGGGCATGGTTGAAGGCCGCGAGTTGGTAGACCACTTTGTGGGTTCGGGTAAATCCTTCACGTCGATCATCCTTGGCATGGAGATGCGCCGTATCGGCGTCTCTCGCAAAAATATGTACGTTGTTCCCAACAACATGATTCAGCAATGGCGGGAGGAATTCAAAAAAGCATATCCCGCAGCTAACATCCTAGCGGCCACAGAAAGAGACTTCGACTCGCCCCACACTCGTCGCCGTCTCTTTTCGCGGGTTGCAACAAATAATTGGGATGCTGTTATTGTTCCGCAATCACAGTTCGATATGCTCCCTATTTCACCGGAACGCGAAAGACTCACTGTTCATGAACAGATCCAAGACCTGAAGGATCTTCTACAAGAACAGATGCTTGGTGAAGATGCGAATTCTCGTGCGGGGAAGAGAACCACACGCCAGATTCAAAACAAAATCCAGAAGTTTCGCGAAAAGCTCAAAGAGCTAGCGCAGGGTCGCCAAGATGACACCATTTATTTCGACGATCTTGGTATCGATCGCCTCTTTGTTGATGAAGCCCAGGCATACAAGGCCATGTGCATTGTCACAAAGATGGGAAACATTGCTGGAATCAGTCACCGCGATTCGCAGAGAGCCCAGCGCATTCTGGCCAAAATCGAATTCATGCAGAATACTCACAATGAACGCGGTGTAATTTTTATGACGGCAACACCGATCACCAATACCCTCGGTGAACAGTACGTGATGACCCGCTACCTTGCAAAAGATATTCTTCGCAAAGCCAATATTCACAATTTCGACGACTGGGCAGCCAATTTTGCCGAGCCCGTTACACGCATGGAATATTCCACGGACGGCGTTACCATTCGTCCGAAAACAGCGCTTGCCAGCTACGTCAATGTTCCTGAATTGCAACTCATTTGGTCACAATTTGCTGATGTGATGTTGCAGGATGATGCTGAGCAGCTCGGTTATGTGAAACTACCGAAGCCTATAAGGAAAGACCTTCTCGTCAAGGTCACTGAATCTCAGGAACCGCTGCTTCAGGAGATTGCTGAACGAGGAGAATTGCTCAGTTTACCAATGAGTGATTCGCGCCGCCCCGACCCAACCCAAGACAATTGGCTCAAACTCGATTCTGATGCCTGTGCTATTTCTCTTGATGCGCGGCTCTACGACCCAAATTGCCCGGACGAAGAGGGCAGCAAAGCAAATACAGCAGTTCGCCAGGCCCTCGATGTGCTCCACCGCTCAGAGGAAAAGCGTGGCACAATCATCATGTTCGCTGATCGCTATCAAAGAGGGGATTTCAACCTTTTTCACGACATCAAGTCCAAACTTGTTGCAGCAGGAATTCCCGAAAATCAAGTAGCCATCGTTCACGACTACAAAAAAGGTAAACAGTTCTTCGCGATGCAACAGGCAATGCGCGATGGCCGAATCCGTGTGCTGATGGGAACAACCGACAAATGTGGTGTTGGCCTCAACATTCAAACTCGCTTGAAGGCTCTATTTGACCTTGATCTTCCTCAACGGCCGGACCAGCTCGAACAGCGCTGGGGAAGAATCCGTCGCGACGGCAACATCTGGGATGAAGTTGAATTCTATCGGCTCATTTCAGAACCGCGCGACGTAAACTCACCAAAAGCTCACGATTTGCAGCGTGCCCAGCTTCTTGAGCGCAAACAGACCTTTCTCTCTCAATTCAAGTCCGGTGGACGTATGGGCCGGAAGATCGAAGACATTGCCGGCGAGACCAGGCTGAGCCCTCAAATGCTTGCCCTTGCCAAAGCACAGGCGACGGGCAATCCACTCGCAATGGAAAAGGTGAAGCTCGAATACGAAATCAAGAACCTCACACTTTTGGCCCGTTCTTCACGTCTGGATCATTACAACAATCGTCAGGAGCTGTTGCACGCGGAGAGCCGTCTTGCGCGTCTTCGGGCAGCGCTTCCAAAACTAGAAGCAGCCAGTAGCACTTTCCGGGCCCATGAAGTTCGCGACACGGAAGGCAGCCTTATCAGTCTTCAGATTCAATTCGATGGTCACGAATTCAACAAATTGAAAGACGCTAACGAGTACCTGCGTACTGTCTTTGTTGATAAAGCTCCAGAACTGATGGTGAACGGCCTGAACATTCCGGTGTCCGTAAGCGAATCTCTTTTCAAAGACGAGATCGGCAACATCACAACAACAACTCTTGTTCGTTATTGCCTTGCGGATGAATGGCACGACGCTCCTATGTCGAAAGGTAATGCTGGATCACCATCAGCACAGTCCCTTGTCATTTCGATCCTTAGGCGTGGCCAATCCCTGCCCGAAAAAATCACCGACACTCAATACATGATAGAGAAGGAGGAACAACAGCTCGTTCGTCTTCAAGATTCTCTTACTATCGAGAGTCCATACGAGGCCAAGCTGAAGGAATACCAAGAGCGTCTTGCTGTGGTTGAAAAAGTGCTTCTCGGCAATACAAAGGAAGTAGAAGAATTGGGAGACGCTGATGCGCGGGACGTGGAAGACCAGGTCACCCCGGTGCAGAAATCAACTCATGAATCAGCTGTTGAACACGAGAAGGTTCTCGATTCAGATTCTCCGACAAACGGCAGAGAGCAGCCCGAGACTACAATCTCCACGGCAAAACCCCGTGTAATTCTGAGAAGAACAACCGTGGTAAATGAACGCTAGAATCCAACTCCTACATCGGCCCGCCGGGAGCCATAATCCCGGACAAACCCTAGAGAGTTTGAGAATGTTCCCGACCGGTAATATTTCCTTGTGTG
>WSSedL1CaDRAFT_10000843_pt1 | contig 20087 bp, 17 predicted proteins | sample WetSurSL1Cattail_FD_9464 | JGI IMG/M metagenome (IMG submission 9464)
GCCGCCCGGCAGGTCTTCGGACACACATACTTGTCTGTCTTGGATCAACACTTGCCATCATGACCAATCAATATGTCTTTCAGGAATATAATGTAGGAGATCCGACAAGACTTGCTGCACAGGTCATCTCCGGCATCGGTTTCCTGGGTGCAGGAACCATTATTGTGACAGGAAGACATCAGGTAAAAGGACTTACCACGGCAGCCGGTCTATGGGCGACAGCCTGTATGGGTCTTGCCATCGGTATCGGCTTTTATAAGGCTGCATTTTTTTCCTGCTTTTTGATTGCATTTGCGACAGTAATTCTTCACCGATTGGATAACATGATGTTATCCAAATCTAAGATTATGGACGTCTATATTGAAATTAAGAGGTCAACAACCATTACATCGGTCATTGAAAGAATTAAGGCGAATAATATCTCAATCGATTCAATTGAGATGGTTAAGGCTTCTTATGATAATAATGCGATGGCTGCAATCATGACCCTGAGATCAAAGAGCAAGAGACTGAGGATTGATATGATTGCATATATATGTGCGATTGATGGGGTTGAGTTCGCGGAGGAAATTTAGAGGGGGGAAGTAATTTATAATTTCCATAATGAGTATACAATAGTGTTTTCGTCAGTCCTATTCCGATGACTTCGATTGGGAACGTTCTCCAATAGCACGAATAAAGGTTTACATAGGTAGAATTGCACTAATATAACATAATTCAATATTGAAAGTTCATATTGTAAAAAGCCCGGATAATTATATCACTTATCCGGGCTTTTTTTATCTAAGAATAGTAGAATCGATAGCTGTTTCTATGATGTTATGTAAATAATTAGAGAAAGTGCACTAAATCCATAGTTTTATGTTGACTGCTGTAAATGGAATAAGCTTGCATAATGAAATAAGCGTCGCTATAATGGGAGAAAATGGAAATACATAAGATGAAACTTCACATATTATATGCAAGAGATGGCGCGTTTATAATAATTTTTTCAAATTATGATATAAAAGCCATTCATAACTTTTGTGAAGAAGTTAAGATGGCTTTTTACTATATTAAGACTTAACCGGGGCAGTAGAAAATTTATTTTCGTATTATTGAGATACTGGACCACAGGTAGGAGGGAAAGCATGAAAAAGAAGCTTGATAAACATTATACAATAGCAATTGCGGGAACAGGATATGTGGGACTCTCAAATGCTATTTTACTTTCACTAAATAACAAGGTATATGCGGTGGATATCATACCTGAAAAGGTGGCAATGATAAATGCACGTAAATCACCAATAATTGATATCGAGATAGAGGAGTATCTGAAACATTATAAGCTGGATCTGATAGCTACCATAGATGGTGATATTGCATATGAACAAGCGGACTTTGTTATTATCTCAACGCCTACAAATTATGACCCTGTGAAGAACTACTTTGATACATCCTCGGTCGAGAATGTCATTGAACAGGTTATCCGTGTAAATCCATATGCCATTATGGTCATTAAATCGACTGTTCCGGTTGGATACACAAAGTATATCAGAGAGAAATATCATCATGATAACATTCTATTCTCACCTGAATTCCTTAGAGAAGGAAAAGCATTACATGATAACCTTTATCCAAGCCGAATCATTGTCGGGGCTCCCCAAGATGACAAAAGGTTGGTAGGGGTTAGTCATACTTTCGCAGAGCTGTTAGCAGAAGGAGCATTAAGCGAAGAGATTCCTATCCTATATACAGATCTTACAGAGGCAGAAGCCGTAAAATTATTTGCAAATACATATTTGGCACTAAGGGTTGCATTTATCAATGAACTAGATACCTATGCGGAAGTAAGAGGACTTCATACACAACCGATTATTGAGGGTATTGGTTATGACCCCAGAATCGGAAACTATTATAATAATCCATCCTTTGGCTATGGTGGTTACTGTCTACCAAAGGATACAAAACAGTTGTTAGCCAATTATAATGATGTACCGGAAAATATTATCGGAGCCATCGTAGCAGCTAATAGAACAAGAAAGGATTTTATCGCAGAAAGAATATTAAATAGAACCGGATATTATTCCTCTTCCAGCGAATATGCTGCAACCCGGGAAACGGAGGTGGTTGTTGGTATTTACCGACTAACCATGAAGGCTAACAGCGACAATTTCCGCCAAAGCTCGATTCAAGGTGTTATGAAGCGATTAAAGGCAAAAGGAGCAGAGGTTATTATCTATGAGCCAACACTGGATGATGGTAATACGTTCTTTGGAAGCAGAGTGGTAAATCATTTTGAGAGCTTCAAAGAACTGTCAGATGTGATTGTGGCAAATAGATATCATTCTGATTTAGAAAGTGTTATTGAAAAGGTTTATACCAGGGACCTGTATTTTCGAGATTAAAAATAAAAGGAAGCAAATAAAAATGAAATTAGATCTAAGGAATAAAACAGTACTTATAACAGGAGCGGCAGGATTTATCGGGGCCAATTTAGCAAAGCAATTATTGATTACAATACCGGCAATTAAGATAGTTGGAATTGATAATATGAATGATTATTATGATGTGCATTTGAAAGAAAGTAGATTGGATGAGCTAGCTTGTTTCGATAACTTTACGATAATTAACGGAACCATCGCTGATAAAATGCTGATTAAAAATGTTTTCAAGGAATACAAACCGGAAGTTGTTGTGAATCTGGCGGCACAAGCAGGTGTGCGTTATTCCATAACAAATCCTGAGGTATATATAGAATCAAATATCATTGGTTTCTTCAATGTCCTGGAGGCCTGCCGCAATTCCTATATAGATGGGGCTAAAGGGGTTGAACATCTGGTATATGCGTCAAGTTCTTCCGTGTACGGTAGTAATAAAAAAGTGCCATATAGTACGAAGGACAAGGTTGACAATCCGGTCAGTCTTTATGCCGCCACCAAAAAATCAAATGAGCTGATGGCTCATGCTTATTCAAAGCTGTATAAGATACCATCTACGGGGCTTCGATTTTTTACGGTATATGGTCCTGCCGGAAGACCGGATATGGCATACTTTAGTTTTACCAATAAGATAGTCAAGGGTGATAAGATACAAATATTTAATTATGGTGATATGAAGAGAGACTTTACCTATATCGATGATATCGTTACAGGATTAATAAATGTAGTGCAGAAAACTCCGGAAGCAACCGAGGATGGTGTTCCGTATCATATATATAACATTGGCAATCATAGTCCGGAGAGTCTAATGTACTTCGTTGAAACTCTTGAGAAATGCTTGATGAGTGAAGGAATAATTGACAAACCGGTAGAGAAGGAGCTACTGCCCATGCAGCCGGGTGATGTGTACCAAACGTATGCGGATGTAGATGAACTGGTGGAGGATTTTGGATTTAAACCGGGTACCAGTTTGGAGGAAGGGTTGAGCCGGTTCGTGAAGTGGTATAGAGGGTACAATAAGAATAATTAATTATTCTTGTTATATAAGGGCATTGATTATAGCAATGCTGGGTGGCTGAGGTGCCGCAGCGAAAGGAACATACTTACTTCAAATGAGACGAAAAGGATGGAGACACATTCTATGGGAGTAAAGTTGTTAATGATCTTGATGAGTTTAAGAAACACAACGATTCCATAATCCCAAACAGGTACGGTAATTGCTTGGATGATGTGATGAATTAAGTGTACACATGAATATATTCAAGAGGGATTAAGAGGGTGGATAGATGGGAAAGCACAATAGAAATCTAAGGATTTGTTTTGTATCTTCATCTGGCGGTCACTGGGAGCAACTTCAGAAATTGGAGCCGTTGGCAAATAAATATAAAGGGTTTTTCGTAACTGAAAAGACTCAATTTGATGAGCCTTTGGGAAAATACCTCATGATGCAAACTGACTTAAAAGACAAAATGATGCCATTGAAAATGATTTGGAATGGAATTTATGCTATCGGTATTTGGGTAAAAGAGCGTCCGGATTTTGTAATTACAACCGGGACGATGGTAGCATATCCGTTTTATCTTTTAGCTGTATTGTTCCACAAAAAATTTATTTTTATTGAAACATTTGGTAGAGCAAATATGCCAACGGTTGCCGGTAAGAAGATGGAAAGACACACAGACTTGTTTATTGTCCAATGGGAAACACAAAAAAAATATTATAAAAAAGCAATTTATGGAGGGTGTTTATATTAATGATTTTTGTAACTGTCGGGTCAAGGAACTACCCCTTCGACCGTTTGTTTAAGAAATTGGATGCATTATATGAAGAAGGGGTTCTTACGGATTCGATGTTCGCACAAATTGGAACCGCTACATATAAGCCTAAGTACTACGAATATAAGAAATTTATTTCACAGGAAGAATTTCAGATAAAGATAAATCAAGCTGATATTGTTGTTACGCATGGAGCCTCAGGCTCTATCATGAAGGCATTAAATGCCAGGAAGAAAGTTATTGCTGTCACTAGACTTGAAAAGTACGGTGAACATATCGATGATCATCAGATCCAAAATAATGAAGCTTTTAGTAGCAATAAGTATGTTCTCATGACTGATTTGGAATTAGATGATTTAGGCGAATGTTTTCAGAAAGTCTATAATAATGCGGATGGTAGCATTCCTTGGAAGAATATAGACCCAATGGCAATTGTAAAGCTAATTGATAAATATATACAGGAGAATTGGTAATAGAGAAATATAAACATTATCATGAAAAAGTATCTTTATTTTGCAATAAGAAATTGTATATTAGGAAAAATCGTATTGAACTGAGCAGGATAATGCAGCAAAAGAAATAATGCTGTTGGCAGGAGGATTAATTCGTGAGATTTGTAGAAATAGAGAACGCAGTTAAAAAGGCATTGGAACAGTTTCCGGTTGTAAAACGTTCTGCAAAAAGAGCGTACCAGTTGTTAAGTTATGCTACATCTAACGAAAAAATCAAATCAAAGGGAGACATTTCCTGTGTGTCACCAGAGGATGGTTTTGAATATTTTTATGGATATTATGATAAATCTCCGTGGGACGCTTCGGATCGTTATATGATTGCACTCAAGGTAAAGCAGTCTTATAAGTCGGTTGCACCAAAAGAAGAAGGTACGTTAGTCATATTTGATACCCAAAATAATAATAGTATATATAGAATTGGAGTAACTCATGCATGGAATGTTCAGCAGGGGTGTATGGCACAGTGGATGGGGCCGGATTTCAAGAGCCGTATTATTTACAATGACTTCAGGGATGGAAAGTATTGTTCAGTTATTTGCAGTTTGATAACGATGAAAGAAGAAAAGATTTTACCCCTCCCGGTTTATGATGTTGCACACGACGGTAGCTTTGCGCTTAGTTTGGATTTTTCACGTTTACATCGTATGCGTCCTGGCTATGGCTATTCCAACTTGCCTGAAACGACTAAGGGTGAGCTTTGCCCTAATAAACCGTGTATATGGAAGATGGATATTTTAACTGGTGAAGTGACAGAACTTTTTACTTTTACTGACTTGGCCATATTTGAAGCAGACGAGAGTATGTATGGAGCAGAACACAAGGTAAATCACTTGATGATTAGTCCGAACGGGAAAAGATTTATGGTACTTCATCGTTGGTTTCAGAAAGGTAGAAAACACACAAGACTTGTTACCGTGAATGTTGACAAGACGGAGATGTATAACCTAAGTGATGATATATTTGTATCACATTGTTATTGGAAAAACGATAATGAAATCCTGTCTTTCCTTCGTAAAAAGGAGATAGGTAATCATTATTATTTGATGGAAGACAAGACTCAGGAATATAAGATGTACTGGCCTGAATTGAACACAGATGGTCATTGTAGCTATTCACCGGAGGGCAAATACATCATTACCGATACTTATCCCAATAGAAAAAGAATTGCATCGGTATTTCTTTGCACGGAAGAGGACAGCCGTAGTCGATGCATTGCTAGAGTATTCGAACCTTTTAAATATGATAATGATTGTCGCTGTGATTTGCATCCTCGCTGGAATCATGCTGGAGATAAAATCTGCATTGATTCTGTTCATGAAGGAAAAAGAAGTTTGTATGTAATAGATTTGAAACAGGAAATAATTAAAAGTAAAACTCCAACATTTCAAAAAGTTGTATTGGTGAGGTCAAATAAATTCAAATTAATTGATAAAAATATTCGAGACGAACTATTCTATGTGGAAGATATGTTTAGGCCTTTAAATAAAATAGAAAGAATTATAAAGGATGTAGGAATATACTTTAGAAGAAATATTATCAAGTCATATTATAATGGAAACCTAAAAAACTCTAAAGCAAATGTGATTATTGTTTTCGATCCCCATTGTAGGATTCAGTTTTTAAAATGGCTAAGAAAAAATAATCCGGATAAAAAGATCGTATTATGGTTTTGGAATACAATTGCTGAAATAGGTAAGAATATTCCGTTGGAACAAATTCATGAAAGTATAGAAAAATGGTCATATTCAAAGTATGATTGCGAGAAATATAAATTCAATTATAATACAACATTTTATCCATACACAATTAAGTCTAGTGGATCAAATTTTCTGTATGATGTTTTCTTTGTCGGAAAAGATAAAGGAAGGTTGGCGGATATTTTATCAATAAAAGATCTTTTAGATAATCAAGGTCTTACTACTTATTTTCATGTATCTCCAACTCATCAGTATGAATTAAAGAAAAATTCAATATACAAACCGAAAATACCATATAGTGAAGTAGATGAGTATATAGCAAAAAGTAGATGTATTTTAGATTGTGAAGTTAGTGATAGTGCTGGTCCAACTATTAGACCACTAGAAGCACTATACAGAAGAAAGAAGTTAATTACAAATAATAAATCGTTAATAATGGAGGACTATTATTGCAAAGATAATATTTTTGTTATTGGGATAAATGATATATCTAAAATCAGAGAATTTGCGAGAAGCCCTTACAAAGAATTGAATGAAACAATATATAAAAAATACACAATCCATTCATGGGTGGAGCGATTTCTATAATGAAGGAAATTAGGATGAGAGAAATGATTTTTGCAGGAATTATAACATATAATGCGGATATAAAGATATTAGAAAACAATTTGACAGCAATTTCACATCAATTAAACGAGATGATCATTGTTGACAATGGGTCAAAGAACATAGAAAAAATATCAGAAGTGGCTTCTAAATTTAATTCATTTATTATTAAAAATGAAAATAACGAAGGAATTGCGAAAGCTTTAAATCAAGCAATGCAGTGCGGAGTGGATAGAGGATATTCATGGATGCTATCTTTAGATCAGGATTCGATTTGTCCAGATAAATATGTGATAGAGATATCGCGCTATCTGTCAATTGAAGATAATATAGGCGTTGTAGCACCGATTATTGTTGATAGAACATTTGGAGTGATTGGCCATAATCCAGTAAATGAATATGCAAAAGTAAACACCTGTATAACATCAGGATCTGTAGTTAATGTTGGTGTTTGGGAATCGGTGGGTGGATATGATGAAAGTATGTTCATTGATTTAGTTGATTTTGAGTACTGTTACAGGGTTAGAAAACAAGGCTATTCTGTAATTCAAATACGGGACATTAAATTAGAACATAAACTTGGTGATTGTGAGAGACATAAGCTTCTGTTTTGGAATATAAGAGTTAATAATCATTCGGCTTCTCGTAAATACTTTATTGCAAGAAATAATATTTACTATCCTAAGAAGCATCATTTGCATTTACATTTTATAAGAGGAAATTTAAGAAATCTTCAGTTGATTTTTATTATTCTTTTATATGAAAACAGTAAATTATCAAAGATTAAATCTGTTTCGAAGGGCTGGTATGAAGGGATACAGGGTGTAAAGTAGGTGAAAATCAATTATGTACTATCTGCGTTAGCAAAATCTGGTGGAGCAAATGTTGTATATAGGTATGCTGAATTGTTGAACGAAAAAGGACATGATGTTGTGATTTACAAGTCTATATTGAGCTACAACTTGCATAGGTATGATGATAATATAAAAAATGTTATACATCAAATTTATTGCTCTGGAAAGGCATTAAGAAGAAGTTTTATAAAGACTTCCTCGTATGATAAATTTGTGCTAACGATTAATGACAAATGGGTGAGAAATGCTGATGTAACAATTGCCACTGCCTGGCCAACTGCATATCAAGTTGCTGCACTTGCTGAAGAAAAAGGGAAAAAGTTCTATTTTATTCAGGATTATGAGATATGGGATAACATGAAATGGGGAGAAAATAGCTATACGTTACCATTAAAAAAAATTGTTATTTCTTCATGGATAAATGAGCAGTTTAAAAAAAATATGGGTCTTGGTCCATATCCGGTTTTATATAATGGGATAGATTTAAGTAAATTTAAAACAGATCCAAGTGTAGAGAGAGATAAATTTTGCTGTCTAATGCTAAACCACTCACTTGAAAAAAAAGGAGTAAAACAGGGAGTACTGGCTTTTGAAAAAGCACGCGCAAAGTATCCAAGCCTGAAACTAATTATGTTTGGATTATATGAAAAAACTGGTTTACCAGAGTATGTAGAGTATCATCAAAATCCAGTTAACAATGAATTGATTGCTTTGTATTCAAGGGCAAATATTTTTATTTTTCCAAGTCTTGAAGAAGGATGGGGATTGACGCCACTTGAAGCTATGGCTTGCGGATGTTCTGTGGTAGGCACAAACACAGGCTTTGTTCTTGATATTGGAGAGAACAGGCATAATATGCTAATTTCAGAGCAAGGTCAAGCTGATGAAATGGCAAAAAATATTGTGGAGTTATTATCTAATAGAGAATTATGCGAATTAATAAAAAAAAGCGCGTCACCAACGGTAGAAAAGCTTGATTGGTCAAATTCTGTATTAAGACTAGAGAACATGTTGAGGGAATTATAAACAATGAATAGTAGTTATCATATAATTAGAATAAAGAATATATTGGCTTATGTATTTTTAATAGTAATATCTATTCAGTATGCGTTTGTAAATACTGAGCTAGAGTTTACTGGCTTGTTATCAACTTTGGTTATGTTATTTGAAAGTATCATTTTTTGTAGCTATTTACTATTCAGAAAATATAAAAAGAGAACTTTGACTGTAATTGTTATATTATTATTGTTATCAGGAATGACATATTATGCAACTGGTTCTACGTCTTTTATAATAATGCTAATGACGGCAATATTTTTTGATAAGTTAGACTACTCTCATACATTTCGTTTGATTTTTTTCGTTCGACTTATTATGTTATTGGTGATTATCACATGTGCAGGCGTGGGTATTCTTGATGTATTTGAAAGAAGTATAATGAAGGATGGTTCGCATACAGTAATTGGATATGGTTTGGGCTTTACGCATCCAAATCGTCTAGCATTTGTATTTGAATATTTGTCATTGATTTTTATATGTTATAAGAATGATAAAATAAAAAACAGACATTTCTTTTCATTGATATGCTTTACTCTATTAGGATACGGCATAACAAAATCCAGAACATTACTTTTTAGTATACTAGGTGTAATTCTGTTTGTTTATTTATACAGATCCCATTTCTTACATAGAATACTTAAAATCGTATTAAACAAACTTTCGTTACTAATAATGCCGTTATGCGCAACTATTTCGATTGTGATACCAATGTTAATGCATACTGCGAAGGGTCAGTTACAGACTATTTTGTATGCAATCAATGGTTTATTAAGTTCGCGTTTTACCCATATTTATAGAGCATTTTTAAATTATCCAGTTACTCTGTTCGGAGGAGTCAATGATTTTACCGAATTACAAGATATTTATCATTTTTCAACCATAGATAATGGTTATATTAGGTTATTATATGGTTTTGGCATTATTGGATTTGCTATATTTATCATTTTTACCTTTATCACCATAAGAAGATTGATTAAGCAAGGTGAGTATATTTATATAATTGTTTATATCGTTATCTCTTTATGGGGAGTAAGTGAGAATGTACTTGCAAGTTTCGCTTTTAATTTTTTCATTGCTTTTTGGAGTCAACTTTTAAAGAGCAATTCAGTTATAGAAAGTAAAGAGGGTATAAAAGTATATGAAAGTAAGCAAAATCGGATTAGTGACATTATTTAAGAATAATTACGGATCAGCTTTGCAAGGTTATGCTATCAAAACGGTTATTGAAAATTTGGGATACAATTGTGAGTTATTATTTGAATTACAGAATAACGAAAATGATTTCCGTAAGAAAATTTATAAGAGTTTTAAACTTATATATAATTCGATCGTTTTTTCTGGATATTTACGTTCTTTCTTGTCAATGAGAGAGGCGATGAAAGTCGAACAGAACTATCTGTCTTCGACTTCCCTGAAATACATAGACCAATTTATAATGGAATTTCTTTGCCCCCAAGGCTACACTTGGGAAGAATTATGTAGGATTGGGCTCGATAGCGAGTATGAGGCATTTATAGTGGGGAGCGATCAAGTATGGAATGCTAGTAGAACGGTAAAACCTTTTTATTTTTTAAGGTTTTCTCCTAAAAATAAGAGGCATACATATGCTGTCAGTTTTGGAGTAAGCGATGTTCCTAAATGGAATTTAAGAGACTTGAAAAAGGGAATGGAAGGATTTAATTGCATATCAGTCAGAGAGAATAAAGGAAAAGATATTGTAAGGCTATGTACTTCGGTTGATATAATAAAAAATATAGATCCGACAATGCTACTAAGCGATAAGGAATGGCGAAATTTTTATAAAGAATCAAAGATTCAGTACAAACAATTTATTTTATTCTACTTTCTGAATGCCCCAAGTGAATTGGCAATAAATGCAATTAATTTTCTTTCGGAAAAGAGTGGGCTGAATGTGTTAGGCTTTGCATATTACTATGAGGAGTATAAGAAAATTAATAAAATCAAATTAATTGATGGCGGACCAAAGGAGTATATTGCATTAATAGATAAAGCAAGCTATGTTTTCACAGATTCTTTTCACACAACAATCTTCAGTATAAACTTACACTCTAACTTTTATGTATTTCACAGACAGTATTTGCATGGATTTCCACAAACGAATAGAATTGTGGATTTGCTAGATAGATTTGGACTTTCTAATAGATTAATATCCGATTTGAAGAATATCGAGATAGATTGCAGTTTTGAAAAAGAGCACGATGAAATTATCAAAGAAGAAAGAAGTATCGCTCTAAACTATATCGAAAAGGAACTTAAAAAGAAAGATTAATAGCCTTAGGGTTGGCAGTTCGTGAAATACAATATCAATCAACCTTGTAATAGGCAATTTGGGTTTGGATCAATAGCCTGCGATAACGATGTCTCGTTAGAGACTTTAGCTCGGAAGTGTGATGTTATTGTGACCCTAAGAAGCAAGGGCAGAATAAAAATCTGGAAAGGAGAATGTATAATAATTTCTTTATGTTTTCATTATACAAGGTGATTGAGGTGAAGAAAAGTGAAAGGGTCTAAATATCTAGCAAAAAATATTGGTCTTTTAACGATAAGTCAGTTTGGAACAAAAATGCTTGGCTTTTTCCTAATTCCCTTATATACCAATGTTTTATCAACATCGGAATATGGAACCTATGATTTATTTAATTCGACGATATCATTAATGATACCTATTTTGACTTTAAATATATGTGATTCTACTTTACGATTTTCCATAGACGAACAGAATGATAAGAAGGATATTTATTCCATCAGTTTGTTTCGCTTTAATATAAGCATATTGATTGTAATGCTTGCCATAATAATTAATTGGATATTCAATTTTTTCCCAATTGTTAATGATTTTTCGTTCTTGTTTTTCTTAATGTTTGTGGGAACCTCATTTAATAGCATTATGACCTATTTTGCTAGAGGAATAGATTGTGTTAAAGAAGTTGCAATATCAGGAGCGATTTCTTCTGCATTAATTCTATTGCTAAATATATTATTTCTTGTTCCATTGCATATGGGACTATTGGGATATTTTCTTGCTAATATATCCGGAATATTTGGACAATCTCTTTATTTGTTCTTGGCAGTGAAGGGATGGAGGTATGTAAAACTATCGAAATTGAATCCTAAAATGCATAAAGAAATGGTAGCGTATAGTCAACCCATGATTGTCAACAATATATCTTGGTGGGTAAATAATGTGTCGGATCGTTATGTGGTTACTTGGCTTTGTGGAATAGCGGCGAATGGTATATATTCGGTCAGTTACAAAATCCCCTCCATTTTAACTATTGTTCAGAGCATATTTAATCAGGCTTGGACACTATCGGCAATTCGAGACTTTGACCCAAATGACGAAAATGGTTTTTTTACAGGGATGTATAATTCTTACAATGTGTGTATGACCATCATATGCTCAATGCTGATTGTTGCTTCAAGAATTATTGCTAAGTTTTTATATGCAAAAGATTTTTTTATAGCATGGAAATATGTTCCGTTTTTATTGATATCCGTTGTTTTTGGCGCATTATCCGGCTATATAGGAGGTATTTTTGGAGCCGTTAAAGATACAAAAATTTTTGCTCAGTCAACATTTGCTAGTGCCATTGTAAATATTGTTCTTAACATTATCTTGGTTTCTAAAATAGGTGTTGTAGGTGCAGCGATTTCTACGGCAATATCATATTTAGTAACATGGATTATTCGAATAGTAAGTGTGAGAAAATATATTAAGCTTAAACTTAATCTATTCAAAGATTGCATTTCATATTTGATTTTGGTTATTCAGTCAATAATATTGTATATAATGGATGATAGTATTGCTTTTTATACGGTAGAATTAGCATTTATTGTTCTTATATTGATAATTCATCGCTCACAAATGCAATCAATATACGCTAAGTTAAGAAAGATGATTGGGGGTAAACTAAATTATGCAAAACAATGAAGGTATTAAGGTTTCTCTTATTGTAGCAATATACAAATCCGAAAATTTTTTAGATAAACTGATAATATCTATTATTAATCAAACGCATCATAATTTGGAAATTATTTTGGTTGATGATGGTTCTCCGGATGGTAGTGGAAAGATATGTGATAATTATGCTGAAGAGGATAATAGGATTATAGTTCTTCATAAGCCTAATGGAGGAACGTGTGAAGCAAGAAATAGGGGCATGGAAATGGCTACCGGTGAATATCTCATGATAATTGATGGAGATGATTGGTTGGCTTTGGATTGTGTAGAATATTTGTTGAATGTAGCTATTCAAACTGGTTCTGATATGGCTCTTTCAGATAAGTTGTTTACTACCAGAGACCAAGTACAAACTACCAACGATTTCATTGAATTATGGTCAGCTGAGGAGGCTGCGGCTAAAATCATTTATCCACATATGCGAATTGGTCCATGGAATAAAATATATAAGACAACTATGCTAAGAGAGAGTAATATTACATTTTCCGTTCCATGGTCAGGAGAAGGACTGTATTTTACAGCTATGGCAGCACAGCATTCAAACCATGTAGGAGTAGGTCACAAGAAAGTATATAATTATCGCTTGAATAATGTAGAAAGCGGTCTCACTAAGCATAATGTTGTGATAGGGATTAATGCCTTAAATAATATAAAGTATATTGGTGAAACATTGGTGATCAGAACTCCTAAATTGGTTAACGCCGTGAATTGGCATATATGGAAAAATTATAATTTCCTTTTGAAGTTAATTGTTGCAACAAATTCTAAGAATAAATATTCGAATGAATATAAGGAATGTTTGAAAAAAAGTAGAACTATGTTACCAAGTGTATTGGTAAAAAGTGAAGTTTCTTTTAAGGAAAAATTGAGAATGATATATATGGGGGCTTTTCCCGTTTTTTATGCTAAAAGATCTATACGAAATCTAAACAGGGGTCTGGAAAAAGATAAGACGGAGTGACAATTATGGGATTAAAGACGATAGTAAAAAAAATAATAGCCATATCCAAAGAAAAAGAAATCGTACCGGTTTCACATAATGTTGATCTGAATCAGATTTTAAAGGATAAAGTTGCAATCATTATTGGCGGATCTGGTGGTATAGGATTGGCTGTTGCCAAAAGTTTTTATGAAAGCGGTTGTAAGGTTATTATTTGTGGTACAAATGAAAGCAAACTTATAGACTGCGTAAGCGGATTTCCTGATGACGGGCAGGTTAGATACATGGTTTTTAATATAACTAAATTTTATGCGATTCGAGAAAGTGTGATCGAATCCGTAAACATATTCGGAAAAGTGGATATTTTAGTTAATTCAGCAGGCGTACATACTGACAAAATTGATTTTTTTAGTATAAATCCAGAAGAATATGACCGCATTATGAATATTAACCTCAAGGGTCCATATTTTGTGTGTCAAGAATATGGAAATTATATGATCAGAAATAAGATTAAAGGTCATATATTATTAGTTTCATCTTCAAGGGGATCAGAACCGGCATGGTCACCTTATGGTATTTCAAAATGGGCACTGAATGGTATTACAAAGGGACTTGCTCAAATGCTTATGCCGTATGGAATTGTTGTCAATGGTATAGCTCCTGGATCGACAGCTACAGAGTTGATTGGAGTTAAAGAAGGAGATAGCATTTACACATTTGAAAATAGGGTAAACAGGCTTATTATACCAGATGAGGTTGCTAATGTTGCAAAGCTCCTGGTAAGCAGTGCTGGAGATATGATTATCGGAGAGACAATTCATATTTCTGGTGGAAGAGGGACTGTGGATATTAGATAAGTGGCAGTGCTATTGAGAACTCAACATGCAATGCTGATTGCCTTTTTATGTTTTTCAAGACAATGTTAAATGTGGGAAAAGCCATTCAACGATCAGTACAGTGAATGATCAAATCGGCACACCTACTTTCATGATTGACCATGATCATTGATGAGTTAGGATATAGTATCACTTTGGATACAATAGGAGATGTTAATGCCTAGAATTATTAATATGCTTGAGAGAGTTACCGGCGATATCTTAGCAGTATCAGTACAAAACTTGCCGTATGCAATAACCACAGGCGTTATTGTCATAACGGCTGTTTGTATGATAACTATGTGGATTACAAAAGAGAAATTTATCGATATAATAAAAAGTAATATGAAAAAATTAATAAAGATATATATTGCTTATAGCTATTGTTTTAGTATTGTCTCAATCACTTTTCTCTCGAGGGAACCGGGTTCTCGGGATAGCGTGGATTTAAGGCTATTCAGTACGTTCTCTTATAAGCTGTATGATAATGTCTATCCTGTGGAGAATATTATTCTGTTTATTCCGTTCGGATTATTACTTCCGGTTATGTTGAGAAAACTTGATAGTTTGCTTTATTGTATGGCGGCAGGTTCTATCTTTAGCCTTAGTATTGAAGTAAGCCAATTACTTACAAAAAGAGGTTATTTCCAAATTGATGATATTATCACCAATATTTTGGGATGTGTGATGGGAGCTTGTATTTTCCGGATATATCGTAATATTGAGAACGATTTAATACACGTCAAATAATAAGTGTTATAATAAAACAAAGATTATTTAAGTGGAATTTAAAAATTCATTTAAGGCAGCGCTGAATATAATGGAAAACTCTTGACACACCCGGCAACATGTAATATAATTATGAATTGTGACGTGAGAATACTTGAACCAAAGCCCCGGTAAGGGTATTTCGAATCGTGATTTACAAATATTGATACAGAATCTGCTTATCCGATTAACACATAATCGTTATTATTATGAGTTCAATTTAGGATAATATAGTATTCATGTGTTATAAAATATTATATGGAGATACATTCGTAAGGAGGTAAACCGATGAAAAGTTATACAGCTAGTGCAGCAACAATTGAAAGAAAATGGTATGTAGTTGATGCTACAGGACATACATTAGGACGTCTCTGTTCAGAGATTGCCGCTATTTTAAGAGGCAAGAACAAACCAACCTTTACACCTTCTATGGATACAGGTGATTATGTAATTATCGTTAACTCGGATCTGATTAAGACAACCGGTAAAAAGTTAGCTCAGAAGATTTATTACAATCATTCCGATTATCCGGGTGGTATGAGAGAAACAACTTTAGCAACTATGATGGCTAAGGACTCAACCGAAGTAATCAGACTTGCCATAAAAGGCATGCTCCCTAAAGGACCTTTGGGAAGAGATATGATTGGCAAATTACATGTATTTGCTGGTGCGGAGCATACACATGCAGCTCAGATGCCGGAAGTATTAGAGATTAAATATTAATCATAGAGGTTGAAAGGAGGAAAATACATTGGCTCAAGCAAAATATTACGGAACCGGAAGAAGAAAAAGCAGTATAGCAAGAGTTTACCTTGTACCTGGTACAGGTAAGGTTACCATAAATAAGAGAGATATGGACAATTACTTTGGCTTAGAAACATTGAAGTTAATCGTTCGTCAGCCACTTGTAATTACCGAAACTCAGGATAAATTTGATGTATTGGTAAATGTTAAGGGAGGCGGCTTCACAGGTCAGGCAGGAGCTATCAGACATGGTATTTCCAGAGCATTATTACATGCAGATGCTGATTACCGTCCGACACTCAAGAAGGCAGGTTTCTTAACAAGAGATCCAAGAATGAAGGAAAGAAAGAAGTACGGCTTAAAAGCAGCCCGCCGTGCCCCTCAATTTTCAAAGAGATAGTATTATCTGCGTCATCGACGCTTACAAAAAAGACTCCCGGAAGCTTGCTTCCAGGGGTCATTTTTATAAGCATCGATGAAGTAGTCATCTGAGATGACCGAACAGAAGCGAAGCGTATGCGAGGTTATCACAGATGACGCAGATAATACGTAGAGTACAATTGCATCGACGCTTACGAAAGAGCCTTGCAGACACTGTGTTTGCAAGGCTCTTTTTCTACATTAACTATTAGTGTAGAATTATGGAATATAATATGATAAAATGTGCTAACAATCAATATGAATGATAGAAAGATATTTCGTTTTAATAGAGAGGATAAAAGTTATGAGAAAAGGGAGAATAATATTTTTAAACGGTGTTACTAGCACAGGAAAAACATCTATCGTAAATGAAATCTTTACACGTGAAGGTCAATTATATTATGCATTATCTTATGATTTATTCGAAGAAACTATACCTGGATGGGCAGTTGAAGAAGGGACGCATTATAGTGAGGCAATTATTGCAATGTATTATGCTGCATGTGGTTTTTCGAATCAAGGAAGAGATGTATTGATTGACGGATTAATTATGAATCTTCCAGGGCTTGAGGAGCATTATAAAAAACTGAGGCAAATATTTGTGGGGTATCCTTTAGAGATTGTAGAAGTATATTGCCCTCTCGAGATATGCAGGAAGAGAAATATTGAGCGTGGTGATAGAGCTGAGAACAAGTCGGAGAAACAGATGGAAATCATGGAAAAGAACATTACCTACAATTACACTATCGATACAAACAAACATTCTGTGACGGAATGTGTAAACCTCATACTTAAGTTTTGTAATTAATAAGTCACTACTATTCAAAACGATTCAAGGGAATTTAGTTCCCTTTTGCCTCTTAGGACATTTGTCATGGGAGGTTTTTTAGTTTATATTACGTAATCATAGCAAAATATATGAAAGAGTTGTTAATTGTAGTTTGTTATGTTATTATTATATTAATTGAATATTGTAAAATTACGGTTGAACAAATCTTATTTGGTTCAAGAGTTTTGACTTTTAGGGTGGGAAGTCCTTTATTGGGGTTTCTACTTTTTTTATTGCTTAAAAAGGAGGCATTAATGGAAAAAACATTATTAAGTATTGTATTAATTTTAGTATTTACGAAGATAGGAGGTATTATAAGCAGGAAATTAAAAATGCCTGAGGTTTTAGGAGCATTAATTGCCGGTGTAATACTTGGACCGGTTGTTTTAAACTTTGTTCAGTACGATGACGATATAAGACTGCTTGCAAATCTCGGAGTAATAATGCTTATGTTTCTTGCCGGGCTTGAGACTAATGTAGAAGAGTTTAAAAAAGCCGGGATGTCTTCGCTTGTAATTGCAATTGCAGGTATCACATTTCCATTTGTTCTAGGAACTTTAGGATCATATCTATTTTTTGATGATTTATGGGGAAATATATTTGTAGGTGTTATTTTGACAGCTACAAGCGTTAGCATTACAGTGGAAACACTGAAGGAACTTGGAAAACTTAATTCAAAAGCAGGTGTAAATATACTCGGAGCAGCTGTTATAGATGATATTTTAGGGCTTATACTAATTTCACTGGTTCTTGCTGTCGCACAAACATCCGGATCTGGTAATAGTACGATAGGAGTATTATCGATTTCGTTTGTATTACTAAAAATAATTCTGTTTTGTTCGATTTCTATTATTGGAGTGATTTATCTACCCAAATATTTGAATAAATTAGTAGGGCATATCAAGCCAAGCAGAACATTTCTTACGTTCTCTATTGCCGTTGCTATTCTAATAGCATTTGTAGCTGAAAGATTAGGTATAGCTGCCATAACAGGCGCATATATTTGTGGCCTTATGTTTTCAACTCTTACGCATAAAGAATATCTCGAGAGAAATGTAAAAGCAATTTCGTCAGGATTTTTGTCTCTTATATTTTTTGCAAGTGTCGGAATTGAAGCGAATTTGAATGGTTTAAATATGAAAGTAATTTATATTACTTTAGTTATGTTTATTATAGCAGTAGTTGGTAAATTTGTTGGATGTGGTGGTGCTGCCAGACTTCTTAAATTAAGTAGGAGCGAATCAATTCAGATCGGAACGGGTATGATTTCAAGAGGTGAGGTGGCTATAATTACCGCCAATATAGGTCTTCAGAAAGGAATAATTTCAGAAGAAATATTTCTTCCAACTTTAATGGTTGTAATACTGACAACAATTATTACCCCTGTTTTACTCAAGTTAGCCTTTTCTCATAAAATGGGAAAAAGAATATAAGAATGAGATGTATAATCTGCATCATCGACGCTTACAAAAAAGACGCCCGGAATCTTGCTTTCAGGAGTCTTTTTTATGGTTGGTGCTTTCATGGGGCTTTTTTTGCATTCGCAGGTAACTGTGTTCTGTATATGAGGAGTGACTGGTATTCTTTGATGGGATATTATTACTATTGTATAATTTATTACTGTATTCAGGTGATAATTGAATATTATTTAAGGCCTATATTCTCGCAATATCACAAATAATCAATTATTTACGTAAAATAATTAAAATACTTGAACAATAAATGTAAATATAATAGTATGTTAAATAAAATGCAATCAAAAGGAGAAGTTACTAATGAGTATAAAAACAAAAATTGTTTTTAGTGTGGGTGTTGTTATAACAATTGTTATTACTTTACTAATTGTATATACAGGAATAACATCTACAAATAACCAAAGGAAGCAAATAAATTCTTATGGTATGCAACTGGTACAAAAAATATCGAGTGATATTGCCGGTGACAATACACAAGCATTACAGATTGCAAGAGATATTGCCGAATCGCAAATGTCCGGTGAATTTGGAGATAGAGACGGCGCATCAAATTATGTTCAAAATATTGCCAAAAATAATTCTCTTATTATAGCAGCATATGTTGGATATGAATCGAATACTGATTATCAAGATAATGCTTACATAGGTGATTCCGGATGTGATAATAGTGGCAGATTCCTACCATATTGGAATAGATTATCCGGATCATTAGCCCTAGAACCTTTGGTGGATATGGAGATATCGGATTATTACATGGTACCCAAAAATACATTAAAAGAAGCGATTGTAGAGCCATATAATTATGTTGGAGTATTGATGACATCATATGTTGTGCCAATAATTATTGATGATAAATTTGTTGGTATAAGTGGAGTAGATAGAAGCTTGGCTTCAATTCAAGAGGATTTGAGTGAATATAAACCTTATAAATCGGCGGAATTTGTGGTGCTGAGTGAGAAAGGACTTGTTATTTCTGCTCCTGATGATAGCGTTTTAGGAAAAAGTATAAATGATGATGAAAAAATGAAGGCAGAATTCACCGATATCACCAATTCCGGTAAGACTTCTCGTAAAGAAATAACGGATCCTTTTAGTGGAAAGCAATGTGAGGTGTTTTATACGACAGTTCCG
>WSSedL1CaDRAFT_10000844_pt1 | contig 20079 bp, 15 predicted proteins | sample WetSurSL1Cattail_FD_9464 | JGI IMG/M metagenome (IMG submission 9464)
ATTTTGGGATAGGAGTTCTTGGAGATATGGCTTGCCATATTATGCATCCTGCTTTTAAAGCGTTAAATTTGGTATATGTATCTAAAGCCCAAGGAAGCTCAACTTCATTATTTAATGATTGTGTCCCAAACGCCCAAATAATTTCCATGAAATTTGCGGAAAGGCAAGCTGAAGCAAAGGCTAGTTTTCCTGAAGCGGAAATGGTATGGTATAATGGTGGTATTCAACCCATGAAGCCTGAAGGATGGCCTGCCGGTAAAAACATGAATGATACCGGAGGTGGCTTACTCTTTCATGGTTCAAAAGACACCCTTGCTTGTGGTTGTTACGGTAAAGATCCATGGCTGTTATCAGGTCGGTTACCTGCAGTTACAAAGATATTGCCCAGGGTTTTAGGTGAACAACATGAACCAGATTGGATACGTGCTTGCAAAGAGAATTACCAAAACAGGGTGGAAACATCTTCTCCATTTAGTGACGCCGGACCACTTAATGAAATTATATTAGTGGGTGCGCTTGCTACAAGGTTGCAAGCGCTAAACACCGAATTGCTATGGGATAGAGAAAATATGCGATTTTCAAATATAGGTAACGATCAATATGTTCAGGAATTAATAAAACCAACCTACAGAAAGGGATGGACATTGCCCGAGATGCCCGCTTAATTGTTAAACTTTGCAATAACTATATCATATTATTGTGTAAATCCCACCGATACATTGATCACAGGTAAATAATAATGTGCTAACTGACTCATTGGATTCCAATCCCAACTGTTAAAACCACTGCGCCTGGTCGGATTTTCCTTATATAAAAATAAGGTTTGAAGGCCTATCCCAACAGCCATGGTGTAAACATTTTTAAATCTGAAATAATATCCAAATTCGGGCTGTACTATTAAGTCTGTTCTGTTATAGTCATGTTTGCGAATATCGCGACCAAAGGCGTAAGCAACCCCAAATTTACAATCAAGAAAATAACCCTTGATTGCATTGGATAAATAAGTCGGTCCAACAGCAATTCCAATTTCGTGAGTAAAAAGGTTATAGTCTTTTTCCATACGGTATAGGGCCATTCCTGTTAATCCAAAGTGTCTTCTGAAGGCATGCATGACATGTATGTGTACGGGAAGATATGTAACGTTGGGGTTCATGATTTTTGAAGTCAATCCAACCACAGCAAGATTACCAAGGTTGATTCCATAATAGGTTTTTTCTGAAATACAAGTCAGCTGAGCCTTGGAAGTTTGTAATGCCAGAATATTACAAAATGCCATTAATAATAAATACTTCTTCAAATTTGCGATATTATTGATTGTAAATTGCATGTAATTCATTTGGTGTCCATTAGTATTTGTTGGTTTTCATGCCCGATGAATAAAATAGAATTTTAATTAGAAACGTTTCAAAGATAAATATCAGTATCTAAAACTTTACGTATTTTTTGCTTTTTTGTTTTATGGATGACATCTAAACGTAGTAATAAAAATAAAGCTCAATACAGATTGGTTTGTAGCTCAAAATCTTGAATAAATGAGCTTAATTCTGTATGTTTGTGAGCTCAAAGGTTGATTTACCAAATATGGCAAACGATACAAAAATAGAAATACTTGAATTTATAAAACAAAAACCTCTGGTATCATCAAAAGAGATACATGAAGCTCTCGCATCACGCATTGGATATGCAACGGTAAAAAGGATACTCTCCATACTACTTTCAGATAAGCTTATTCAACAACAAGGAAAGGGTAAGGCAAGTCGTTATCTTATTGGTGAGGCTTATGACTTGTTTTTTCCTATTGATATACAGGAATACTTCAAATTAGAAATTGACGAACGAAAAATCAAATCAAACTTTAATTTTTCGTTAATTAACGATGTCCTAAGCGGCGTCAACTTGTTTTCCAACGAAGAGATGGAACATTTAATAAGTCTTCAAAAGACTTTTAAAAACAACATATCCAACCTGTCTGAAATTGAATATAAAAAAGAAATGGAACGATTGGCTATTGATTTAAGTTGGAAATCATCTCAGATTGAAGGAAACACCTATTCGCTTCTGGAGACCGAACGATTGCTCAAAGAGAAAGAAACAGCCGCTGGCAAAACAAAAGACGAAGCCGTTATGCTGTTAAATCATAAAGATGCTTTGGATTTTATACTTCAGCACCCAGATTATCTTTCACCACTCACAGTTTCTACAATTGAAGATATTCACAGTATCCTTGTTAAAGAATTAGGCGTCAATCGAAATGTCCGTACGCAACGAGTAGGAGTAACTGGTACTAACTACAAACCACTTGACAACGAATTCCAGATTCGCGAAGCACTGAATGATATGTGTGCCTTAGTTAACAAACGCGACAATGTATTCGAAAAGGCTTTGCTGCTTTTGGTACTTCTTTCATATATTCAGCCTTTTGGTGATGGTAACAAACGAACAGCACGGATAGTTAGCAATGCAGTATTGTTGTCATATGCATATTGCCCAATTTCATTTCGAACTATCGATTCAGTAGAATATAAAAAAGCAATGTTGCTTTTTTACGAACAAAACAATATAACCGCATTCAAATCGATATTCATAAACCAATTTGAATTTGCTGTTAACACATACTTTTGAATATAGATAAATTGCAGATTGTTTATTGAAGTACAATCTTAAAAATCCGTACTTTATCCTTATAGATAATTTTTAACATATATACACCCTTTGTTAACTGTGATACGTCAATGGTTTCAAGTAGATTATTGAGTTCCTTATTGAGTTTCACCTGACCATTTATAGAACAAATCTGAACAGTTGCTGATATCCCTTCCGATAGTTTTATGAATAGTTGATTCTTTGCAGGATTGGGAAATATTTCAATGCCTACATTCTTTAAGTTATCAATGGTTGTTGGTGTAACAGTTAGCTTTCCGCTAATGTAGGCAAAATCATAATTATTATCGTCGCCATCCAAGACTTCAATATCATACTGACCGGCTGAGGTGGAATGATCTGCAAAACAAACAGGTATTGGTTTGATGTCGAGTACAGATTCATTTTCGCCGTTAACAAAATCATGATATGTGAGCGTAAATTCAGGATTGGGTTCTCCATATTTGCGGGTCTTATTATCTGCCGTTACCGTTAATAAAGCTTTTTTGACGATAAGTGAACGTGTAGTGTTTGCAGCAAGCACTGTAATGTTGCCAGGTTGAGAAGCTGTGATAATGGCACTGCCGGCATTGTTTATTGTTACCTTGTTATTCTCTGAAATGCTTGCCACAGCATTATCGGAGCAATAATAATTTACAGGAAGTCCGAGCGATGATGAGGCATTCAGGCTAAAAGCAATATCGCCATATGTTTTAATTGGTATTGAGTCCAACGTTATGGCTTGACGGCGCTTTAATATAATACTGTCAGCCGCACTTATAGCCTGGTTGCAATTGTTCAGAAGAAGGCTTTTGATAGCTCTTAATAGTAAAGGATAATCTATGGTGGAGTCGCGCTGCTGATGTTCGATCATATCGGCAGCCAGATAAATTTTTCTGGCAGCTTCGAACTTGCAGGTGTCCTTGCTAATACTTAAATTTTTGAAAGTATTGATATGGTCAATGGTTGATTTAATGTACTGATAACCGGATTCCTTGCTGGGTTCAATTTCCGTACCTTCATTCCAATCATTCCAGGTCTCAATAACCACCCATTTTAAGGGTAATGGTTGCTGGTAATTGTGCACAAAAGACCATGTTGAGTCGTACACCACTCCGTTTCGTCTTTCCATTAGCCTGGTTTTGTTACTCCAGCAATTGTTTTTTCGCTCATCAAATCCTGGCCATACACCGCCGCAAGTAAAGTTTAGTTTGGAAGAAGTGGTATTTAAATAATTGATATGTTCGTAAAAATAGTTTAGGTACGGTTTACCCCAATTTGTTCCATTCCATCCAAAATTTGGTTCTCCGGGCTGCACCCATGGATAATACGCATCGACATATTTAGTACTATCTTCAATACCATTTAGGCTATTCCAAAGAAGCATAGGCTTTTTTAAAGGAAACAGATTGTTAATGGTATTCTGGTAGTCATTTGCTGAAAGAAAAGCATAGGAATAATTAAAGACGAAAACGGCAGGTTTGTCATAGTAATGCAGATAGTTATTGGTATTGGGAAGAATATCATCGCGTAAATACGTGAATTTCGTTATTGCCGTATCCAATGGGCTTTTCTTATCAAACCCCTGGTCGTCGTAGCTTATGGCGAAATCGTATTGAAAACGAAGGCTGTCAATATTGCGTATTCGTTTTATCGTGGGAATTAGCTTTTTGAGACACTGGTCATCATATTCATCCTTCATGTTGATGACCATTCCGTCAATTCCGCATGACCACGATAATAAGATGTGATACATTAGTAATGACCAACTGCGCGAGTCATACTGTCCAATTAAAGGATTATGAGCCCCACCACAGTTCCAGTGTCGTAATTTATTGTCATTGGTGGCCAGCGAATCGCCAAACCATCCTAAATAATGAATTAATACTTTTTTAGGTTGTTCCGGAATGGGCTTTAATGCGGTGTTTAAGTCAAAAGGCGATTTTTTGGAAGCAGCGTAATAAAGCCACGAAGTTCCATCCAAACTTGACCATTTAACGGCCCAAACTCCAACAACACTCACAGAATCGTTATAATGCGGAACGGAACCATCAGCATAACGATATTTTAAGAGGTTGTAGAAAATGGCATTACTTCCGATACCACCAGCGCATATGTAACTTAATGTCCCTTCAAACCATGTAGCAACAGGGCCTATTCCATCAAAACCTGGCGGTTCGCCCGGGCCTTTTGTGTAAAGGGCTTTTCCTGCAAAAGTAAGGGCATTTAATGATTTTTGATGCGATGTTTGCTTACTCAAGAGCGCCAGCCATGTATTGGCAAACAATGTTATTCGAGGCGAGTAGAGCGATTCCTTCCAATATAGCAGTTCATTATCCCATGTTTTATGGTCGATGTAATTCAGCATACGATCTGCTTTTATCGAATCGCCAAGTTCTTGAACACTCAAAATAGCTGCAGCGTAGGCTTCTCCGGAGGTTACTGCAAATTTAGTCTGGGTATTCGGGTTAATGGTGTAAAAAATACTGTCATTATCAATCAGATTGTATAAAAATGATTTTGCTTTATCTATGGAGATCTTAACCCGCACATCACCCGACTTTTTGTAATAGTTTTGTAAGCCGGTAATGATCCAGGGAAAATCGCCCATCCAAATGGTCCCGTCATTTTCAAGATTTTGCAGGATTTCACCTGTTTGGGTATGCCAAGCCCTGGGCCAAAATCCCAATTTGTCCTGATGGTTTATAAGAAATATTGCCAGTTTTTCGGCTGCTCTGGCACAGGAATCAATGGGCTCAGAGTTTTTCCATTTACCTTCACCTGACAATATTTTAAGAACAAGACCTTGCCCGTATAAATATGATGATTGGTCCTGATGCCAGGTATAAAATAGTCCTGTATTGCTGTTTTGTCTGTTAAGAATAGCTTTCAATGCCTCCCTGGCAATATTTGGTAAAATAGAAGAGTCTTTCAGGGACTCGTATGTATTGGCACGTGTCCATGAGCTTATGGAATCGCATAGTAACTTGCGAAAAGCAACCACTCCGGAGTCGGAGGCCACGTCATTATCTGACATTTCTGAGTTTACTTCAAATGAAATAACACTGATGGTCGACCAATTAACCCCCACGTTATTATAAAACTGCTTTTTAAGCGCTGATATTCTTTCACACCATCGTGTTATGCCAGCTAATCCATCCCATCTGTAATTTGTCTGGTTGGTTCCATCTTCAAATTTTATTTGAAACGATCGGTTTGGTTTGCATTTGGAACCTTTTACATCAAGGCCTATAATATCCTTGTTGAGTAGGGAGATTGGCGTACCTAAGTACTGGTAGCATTGTGCATATTTATACCTTTTGCCTGGTCCAAATTTCCAATGTAAATAAACACAAGAGTCATCAGTGGTTACAAAACTCGTATCCCCTGTATTTCGTTGAAAATTAATTGTCCAATTGGCTTTATCTACAAACTGATGGAGGGGAATAAGTGCTTTCCCGTTCCAGCCATTTTGAGCAGCAATTATATTACTTATCGTCAGTAATATGATTAGCAGTGAATGCTTTAATTGATTGGTTTTATGTAAGTTGTTCATATGGTTTCATATTGGAGCAAAGGCGACTTATTGAAATATCACCTTTCGCACTGTTAAAGAATTATTTTTGATGATTTTAAGCAGGTAAACACCTCTGGAAAATTGAGAAATATCAATGGCTTCCAGTTGATTGTTTAGTTGCTTGGTTAGCAATTTCTGACCATTACAGTTGTATAGTTGCACAGACGCATGGTTGTTGATTTCGTTTTTGATATACAATTGAGAAGTGGCAGGGTTAGGATAGATTTCGATTTCTGTTTTTGGAATGGTTAGTTCTTTTAATTCTGTGATAAGTCTTGTTCTGGCTATTACTGTTTCGCAATCGTTGACTAAAAAGAACCTGATTGCATGCTGCAGAATCGGGTAGTAGACTGTTGAGTCTTTAAAACCATGTTCAATTAAATAGGCTGCTTTATATATTTCCCTGGCAGCCTCAAATTTACAGGTGTCTTTGCTAACGTTTGTGCCTTTAAAAGCATTTACCTGATCAATAGTTGATTTCAGGTATTGGTAGCCATATTCTTTACTTGGCTCAATTTGTAAGCCATCGTTCCAATTATTCCAGTTTTCAATCATCACCCATTTCAGAGGTAGTGGACCTGAATAATTCTTGGCCAGGGACCATGTGGAGTTGTACACATTGCCATTGGTTCTATCTATCCATCGGATTTGATTTCCCCAGCACGTATCTTTTCTTTCATCATAGCCAGGCCATACCCCACCACAGGTAAAGCTAAGTTTAGAAGAATCGGCATTTAGCGTATTTGTGCGTTGATAGAAATAGTTAAGATAAGGTTCGCCCCAATTTACACCGTTCCAGGGGTAGTCTTTTATATCTCCGGTTTGCACCCATGGATAAAATGCATCGATATATTCAGAGCTGTCTTCCGGACTTTCCATGCTAGGCCAAAGAAGCATGGGTGATTGCTTATCAAATACATTATTTAAAGTTCTTTTATAATCTCCTGCTGATAGAAATGAATTTGGATAATTAAATACAAAAACAGCCGGTTTATCATAATAGTGCAAATAGCTTTTTGTATTTGCCAACACGTGATTATGCAACTGTGTTATTTTTTGAACAGCTGTATCCAAAGGTTTTACTTTATCAAAACCCTGATCGTCATAATCTACAGCGAAGTTGTATTTAAAATGAAGGCTGTCAATATTCCGTATTCTTTTAATAGCTGAGATTAATGCTTTAAGGCTTTGGTCATCGTAATCATCTTTTAAATTCATAACCAATCCATCGATGCCGCAAGACCAGGATAATAGCATGTGATAGGTTAGTAGCGACCAGTTTCTTGAATCATACTTACCAATCAAAGGATTATATGCTTCGCCACATTTCCAATGATAATAATTGGAAGACAGAGAGTCTCCATACCATCCCATGTAATGCATCAATACCTTTTTTGGTTCTTCAAAAGGGATTTGTGTGGGTTTAATCACATCAAAAGGTGATTTTTGGGAAGCTGCAAAATATAGCCAGGCTGTCGAATTTAAGTTAGACCATTTGACGGCCCAAATTCCTGCTACATTACATACAGAATCATTGTAATACGGCAAAGAGTTATCAGCATATCGATGTTTGATAAGATCATAAAAGAGGCCATTGCTTCCGGGACCTCCGGCACATATGTATGACAATGTTCCTTCATAAGATGTGGCAATAGGTCCGTAATCATCAAAGCCTCCGGGAGCGCCAGGGCCTTTGGTGAAAAGCGCTTTGCCAATCACTGAAAGCGCATCTAAAGGCTTTTGATAATCATTTTTTTTAGTTAATAAGGACAACCATGTATTTGCAAATAATTCGATGCGGGGTGAAGCAAATGATTCTTTCCAATATTTCAGGTCATTATCCCATAACTTCTGGTCGATGTATTGTAACATTTTCCTCGCTTTTATGGAATCGCCCAATTCAAAAAGGCTTAGGATGACCGAGGCATAAGCTTTGCCATCGGTTACTTGCCATTTTGCATGATTAAGAGGATTAATAGTGTATAGAATACTATCTTTTTCAATTAAGTTGTATAAAAATGATTTTGCCTTGTCAATAGTTATCTTGACACGAATATCGCCCGATTTATTATAATAATTCTGCAAACCAGTAATAATCCATGGAAAATAGGTCATGTAAACGGTATTGTCCTCTTCAAGATATGCATTGATTTTGCCTGTTTGAGTATCCCATTTTTTAGGCCAGAATCCTTGTTTGGCCTGACTCTTTACCAGGAATAACGCTAATTTTTCGACTGCTTTGGCACAGGAATCGATAGGTTTGCCGTTTTTCCATGTTCCTTCCAAAGCCAATATTTTCAATGCCAAGGCTTGCCCATATAATTCGGAAGTATGATCATACAACCATGTAGCAAATAATCCGGTATTATTATTTTGTCTTCCAAGGATTGATTCGACGGTTTGTGAAATAATGCCTGGCAGGATGCTGGAGTCTCTGGTGGTTTCAAATGTATTGGTGCGTTTCCAGGACCCGATTGAGTCAGTCTGTAATTTCCGAAATGCTACAACTCCTGAATCAGCTGCACTATCGTTAATGCCATCGTTATTTACGTCCAGTGAAATTATATTAACAGTCGACCAATTAAAATCCAGATTGCTAAATTGTTGTTTTAGTGCAGAAACAGACTCACACCAGCGTGTAATACCAGCAAGACCTTTCCATTGATAAACTGTTTGAATTCCTTTTTCAAACTTTAAAGTTACATTCTTATTGGATTTGCTCTTGGAGCCTTTTATATCAAAACTGAAAATGTCTTTGTTGGCTAATGAAATGGGAGTACTTAATCTTTGATAACATTGGACAAATTTATTTGCCCCGAAACCTATAATCTTCCAGTGGAGGTAAATGAAAGAGGAGTCGGTTGTTATATAACCACTCGCACTATCGGAAGCGTTGATTTCCCATTTGTTTTTATTGACGAAATCACTTAAAGGAATGATTTCCTTGCCAACCCATCCCAATGAGGAGCTACTTTGCCCATAAATTCTGGGGAAAGTGTTAAGTATAAAGATGACAAACAAAAGTTTTACGAATCGTATACCTGTCGTCTTTTTTGTTCTGCATGGCAATGGTTCATGGTGGCTAACAGCAGTGCATTTCATGATTAACTGGGTTTAAGGTCAATGCTAAGAAGATTCAAGTCATTTTATTTTCAAAAATAATCAATATTAGTACTTTATGATATAATTCACATAAGCATTTTTAGGTCGGGTTTCAGTTCCGCCATTGGAAGTAATAATATCTCCTGATTTATTTATAATCTGATGAATATTATTATCAGTCAAACAATTCATTTGTTGCGAAAAGCTAAACCCCCATGCTGATAAGGTACCTCCGTTTGCGAAATTTGTTTGCTGGGAGTGGGTATGGTTACCTCCTCCATGATTATGAGAAAGATAAGCATCACCTTGGTAACTGCCGACTTTACTATTTGACCATGTAGCGCTATTTTTCAAAGTTCGGCCGGTAACATCTGGATCATTGCTAGCCCCCAGATCAGTTCCTCTTAAAAATTGTCCTCTCAAATCAGGTAGGTTAAAGGTGTTGATGGCATCACCCAAGCCCCAGCTTACGCCAATTGTTTGAAATAATGTTGCATAATTCAAGCGATTTATAGCTTTGCCATTACATAGCAACCATCCGGATGGTATTTTTGAGGTATCTCCGGCAAATGCTATGATCATGCCTGCCGGAAAACCAGCACTGCCTGCAATGCCAGCCTTGGACGCGTAATTGGCAACCGGAACAGATAATATTGGAGAAGTCCCAAGTAAGTTAAAATTTCTTCCTCCTTCAATATCGATTTCGATTTGCAGTTGGCTGTTTCCTTTACTCCAGTCTATAGTCTGGTAATTTACACTTGGAGCAGTTCCTGTGCCTATTTCCAAGTTAACTACACCAAATTCGTCTGAATTTTTATTGAATTCCTCCGAATATACTGCAGTTGCCGGCATTCCTTGCATGATTGTTATTTTCACACCTACATTTTTATTTGCTAAAATATTACCATTGTTATCCCGCAATACTGCTTGGTATTTAAATGTTTGTGTTTGAGAATGTGCAATTGAAATTGCAATAATGATTAACATGATGGTAGAATATAACTTTTTCATAACTGGGTTATTTTAAGGTTAATATTTAATTTGTCTTTAGTATTTTGAAAATGCCTAATTGTTTACCCGAAATGGCATTGATTTTAAGTATATAAATTCCTTCAGGATAATCGGCTAAATTGATTTGTTTTTCATTGGTTGTATTTCCAATGGTTTGTCGAAACAAAGTTTTCCCATTCAAATCAATTAAGTCAATCATCATTGCTTCGGAATGATCAGCTTCCCACGAAAGATTTATGATATCCTGAGTTGGATTGGGAAATGCCTTAATCTTTAAATGTTCGGCTGGTAATTCCTGAAGAGAAGTGTGTGTAATCTTCCATGTTTGCTGAAAACCTTGTGAAAGGATATTTGCACCATTCAGAATTTTGCCAGTAACGGGCTCTCCAATGGTATAGGTCATCTTTACGGAGGCATTACTCAATAGACCACCACCATTCGAAAGAATTTTCAGCTCAAGCTTTTGAGAATGCGCAAATCCGCAAATCAGTAATGCAAAAATTAGAAACACAAATATTTTCATAAGTCTAAGGTTTTAGGTTGTATCAACTAATTATAAGATACTTATTGGTGAAATTACTCCGAAGGAGATCCTTCGGAGTAATTAATTAAAAAACTTTAAAAACAGTCCGTTAAAACATTAGAAATTTGTTTCGTCAGCACCAATATCGACCACCCTGTTGATAATTCTGTTATCCATATCAAAGTCAAATTGTTGCACAAAGGGTGCAGCATTATTACCCATATTAATACATGACGAACCTGACTGTAAGTGTATTCCGTCCGCATTTAATAAAGGATCTCCTGATATATTACCTTCACCGGAATAGCTGTTTTGAATGCAGGAATAGGTGATATTGATAGGATATGCGGTGGAAATTTGTTCGGTAGTATTACCCCAAATAATCGTATTAGCTATTGTAGGGTAGTAATATCCGGCATAGATGCCACCTCCATAGGTTGCAGTGTTACGATATATGGTCGTATTGGTAATATTGCAATAGTCGCCTGCATATATCCCTCCTCCATAGCTATTAGCTTGATTATCCATGAAGACACAATTGACAAAAGCCGGATATGAATGCTCGGGAATATAGTAAGCACCTCCTCCATTATATTGGGCAGTGTTATTGCGGAACATGCAATTATAGAATTGCGGGGATGATGTGCCTAAATATACCCCTCCTCCATTGGTTGCATAATTTTTTTCAATAATGCAATTTGCAATTCTTACGACCTGTTGGTCCCCAAAACAATGTATACCTCCTCCATTTCCGCTATAATTGGCCCCTGTTATGGTAAATCCATCGATCTCCATATATTGTCCGACACCGATAGTAACTGTTGATGAAGCACCTTTAGCTTTAATGATGGATGCATTGTTGGCAATATTTCTAATTCCACCACCATTCGGATATCCTCCAAAGAGTTTTACATTGGGAGCAAGCGTAATATTTTCGTTATAAGTCCCGGCTGCAACTAATACAGTATGCCCACCCATGGAAGATGCCAGATTGATACCATCCTGAATACTGGGAAAGGCATTATCCCATGATAACCCGGTATTATTCCCCGTTGCAGTAATGTCCACATAAATTGCCTTGCTGGGTATCAATTCTACTAACAAAGGCAAATGACTACCAGTAGCATTGAAAATTTTAAGGGAATCGTGAGAAAATGTGTATGTATAGAATTGATAGCCACTACTTTCAATGGTTAACGTATAGGTTTTAAAAGAATCTATAACAGTTACCATATTGCTGGCAATGGAATCGAGCATTTGAGTGTGTGAATAGGAGCCATTGGTTACAGATAATTTTGCGGTAAGCAACCTGTCACTTTCTTTGTCGGCAACCGCTATCATAAAATTAAGCACTTTAACCTCTGATATTGGAAAACTGGTTAACCCAAAATCACCAGGGGTTTTGTTTTCGGTGCTTAATACCTCTACATTAACTGGTGTACTGGTATTTGTAGTAACCATAAATGACAAAGGCAATGCAATGGTGACGTTTTGCGCTTCCTGCGATCCTTGTAAAGGCGCAGCATAAATAGTATTATTGGCAGAGTCTAACAGTACAAAGCTTGATAATTTGTATGATCCCGACTGTAATATTATTTTTTGACTATAGAACGCACCATTCATCTGATAAATTTTAATTTCTGCATTGGTGTACTGGGTAGCAATACCATTGGCGGTTTGAATGGTTAGAACAATTTTCTTTGCATCGCTGAGGTTGTAATCTAAAGCGTTTTTTAGAGCCGACTTTTTGTTAACAATATTCACTGCAAATTCAACTGAATTTCCATTCTGAGAGTCATTGTTTTTTTCTTTTTGGCAGGCGCTTAATAATCCACAGATCATTAAAAAAGCCACAATCCGAAAATGGTTAATTGATTTTTTCATAATTGTAATTTTTAGTTGATTAACATATTTGTTTTAAGAACTAACATTTTATTTTCCATCATCCGATTTTACCTCCTTTCTGGCGGATTGATGGTTCATCGTTGAATATTTCATTTCATTGCATCCGCAGGAATAGCCATTTCTGCTGTGAGATTTTTATAGTTTCTCTCATTTTTCCATTTTTCATCGTAAAGTTTCAATTGTTTAAAAATAAAATCCTTAAGCTTAGCATTCATTTTTTCAATTTTGATTTCGGGAGTATTAATGGGAGCATCCTCAAGGATCATTTTTTTTGCCTTCTCAAAAAGCTCTTTATCATTAATGCTGATAGGTCGCAAGCCAACGTGACCTTTCATCATACCAATGATCACATCTACAATTACAATGTAGGTTTCCCCCTCTTTCAAATTAGCAGTTATAAACTCTTTATTTTCTGAAGATGCCCATAACAGTTGATTTCCAGGTTCGCATTCATAACGCATGTAATTTTTTCCCTTAAATTCACCAATATATTTATCCTGATGGAAGTATTGAAAAGTCACACCAAAGCCATAAGAGCTCACACGAACGAAATAAATAACAGCGTTCCCTTTAGCTGGTTGGTGAAATCCCTGCCCAAAAACAGGGCATAATGCCGATACATAGAAGAATAGAATAATTAGTTTGGTTTTCATTGTTGTGATAGATTTATAAGTTTGACAAATATTTTGTTACAGCATCATTTACCGCTTTTAAATCATTGGGTTTTGCCATGTTTTGTTTATAAAAAGTACTGTTCACATGGACTACCTCAAGCGTTTTTGCATCAATAATATAAAGGGATAGTGTTGTGCCTGTGTCCATGGTTGCAACATATGAACTCGATGCAGCTGTGAGAAAAATTTCACCAACAACACGACCGGCAGTCTGTGCTATACACTTTGCCGATATACACACAAAATACTGATGGTTGTTTGCTAAAGGAGGGCTTTGCAGAGTCTCACGAAGATCCCCGATTTTGCGTGTCAGTGAATCAATGGAAGGGGCTTTGGCATAATAATTAAGTCTTTTAGCGTTGATTTCCGCGAGATAATCTGCCATTTCATTGGGTAAGCTGTCTTTATAAGCTTTGCAGCCATCTTTGCCTGCAACATTCAAAAGATACAGGGGAGGGCTATTCCTGGTTGACACTTCCTTCATGTAATCTTCCCTGATTTTTCTCGAATCTTTTTCAGAATATTCATACCGTTGAAAACTACCTGAACCTTTATGGTACAGGAAATTAATTTTTGGTGGTAACAGGTAAAAAGTTGCGTTTTTAAGGTTTTCTTTAGGGTAGATAACATCGGAAACTCCCTCGATTTTTTGTAAGTTAAATGTCTTGTCAAGTGATGAGTCTTTATTGACAACTGTGGTTACCGGTAAATATCCGCGCTTTTCTGCTGTGAGATAATATTTATCACTCTTTCCTAAAAACTGTAGCTTAATATTGGCGGGGGTTTCTGCTGTTGATGTAATGTAGCTTTTACTATCCAAATCAGGTCCGATATGAACACTGATTAATGCATGGTCAGGTACAGAGTTGCAAACAAAATTCCGGGTAGCACAAGATGACAGAAACAATATTGTCATTACCAAAAAAAATCCAGTGCCTTTATTAGGTTTAAAATATTGATTTTTCATAGATAGATCGATTTAAGGTTAATAAAGTTGAAATTTTAGACATAAGTTGCTATGTTGGCTTGCTGTCATTTACCAACAACCTTTAGTCTACAGACTCCTTTAAAATTCAATGTGGTATCCGATAGAAAACCCAATAGGTCCCATAGGAGATTTCATGTCGGAGGAAGCATTGTTGTAAACATCTCTGGCTTTGGGCGTCCAGAATGCATAGCGGAATGCACAAAGATCAACACCATGTCTTTTCTTTTTGCCAAATCTAACTTCACATCCTGCCCCGGCTGAAGGGCCATAATATTGCTCTACATCGTATGTGCTGAATGATTCGTCTGTATAAACAAACACAAGATTATAACCATACATCACCTCAATATAAGGCCTGAACATGTATCGTGTGGTTTTGGGCAGAATATGCCATACTGCACCAAAATTGTACCCCAAGCCTCCGTTAAAACCGATTCCGGCAAATACGGAAGCATAAGGAATAGGCGCATAGGAAGCCTGAAAGCCAACCCCGCCATATTCATATCCGGCACCAAGCCCAAAATCAAAGTGGTGAGCTTTTACATCATTATTACGGGACTGGCTGTAGGTAGCCATACAAAAAATAACAGAAATTAAAATCAAAGCGACTTTTTTCATCCGTAAAGATCGGTTGCTCGGCTGTCCGACAGAAAGGCAGTTCGCGAGTGGATTTTGTTCGTGCAAGTTAGCGTTGGAGATAAAATTAGATAGGTTCATGGTTTTTTAATTTAAATGTTTGATAAATAATATTTTATAAAATGTGACACAAAGATTTCAAGGGCCGCACATTTTATATATCAATCATGATTAAAAAAGGTAACCAACGAAAATTATTTTTTTGATACTTAAAGGAATTATTTATATTTGAGGTGATTTACCGCATTGTAAATAAATGTTTTAAAAAGTTTATAAAATATTTTGGTTACCTTTTCTTTGTTAAATTGATATATAATTAGTCTTCATGAAATTTTCTCATCAGGAGATCATTGACCAGATTAAATTCGATGGTAAATATGTAAATATTTGCATATCTGAGCTATATAAGGACTCTTTGCCTATTATTAATAAATTGAGAAGGAAGTTTGGTGTTAATGATGAAGATGCCAGGGATTTATTGCAGGACATTATTATAGCGTTAATAGAGGATATTAAAGAAGGTCATTACAAGGAACTGGGAAGTCTGTTTGGTTACATTTATTGTATTGCAGAGAATCTTTTAATCAATCATTATAAAAAGAAATTACACAGGGAGAATTATATAAAAACTTTGAAAGATGGTGTATATGAAAATATTGAGAAAGTAATTTACGCCAGAGAGAGAGGCGAATTGGTCAAATTTTATATGAATCAATTGGATAAAAGGTGCAAGGATATCTTAGATAATTTTTATAATCATGAAATGTCCTTAAAAGATATTGCAACAAATAATGAGCGGTTTAAAAACGAGGAAGTAGCTAAGAATATTAAAGGCCGGTGTTTTAAGAAGCTAAAGGAGATTATTTTTAAAACAGACTTTAATGAGCTAAAAGACTTGATTAATATTTGATTATAGTTTAATTTAAATTCGATGACAGATACTGAAAACGAAATCATAGAAAAATTTCTGAATCACGATTTGAGTGAAAAGGAGATGCAGGAGTTTTATGAGCGACTCAGGAATGATGATGATTTAGGAGATAAGCTTACGATTGAAGTAGTGCGATCCTATAACAGGGTGAAGCTAAAAGAGCAATTGGAAGAGATAGACCGTAACTTGCACAATGCAAAGATTAAACGATTAAATATTTTAAGAATAGCCGCCTCTGTTGTCATTATCCTTGGTATAGGCGTGTTCTTTTGGACTATTCTTGATAAGCATCATCCGAAAGAAATCATTAGTAAGAATACAAACCCAAAGGAAAATAAATCAATCGAAAAGGCCTCTCCTGCAGAACAAAAGAAAACAAAAACACCTTTAAAAGATAATGCTGCGAATGCCATTGCTGTGGTTCCTGAAATCACCCAAAAAGCTATTGTGACTGATGAATTAATAAAGAATTTTTATGCTCCTTATGAGGAAGAACAATACAGATCCTTAGACGACCCTATGTCAAAAGCCATAAAATACTATGAATTAAACAATTATGACTCGGCTATGTTTCATTTTGAAAAAGTGTTAAAGACTTTTCATGATGCTGAAAAAATTGATCTGGCCCTGTTTTATTATGCCAATACCTATTTGGCAAAGGGAATTACATTAAACGATGCTAATTCCTTAACCAAAGCAAAAAAGTATTTTTCTCAGTTTATAAGGGATCCGGAATTTGCTTATCGTAACCCATCCTATTGGTATCTTTCCATGGTTTATTTAAAAGAAAACAAACCGGATAGTGCTGTAATTGTATTGCATAAGTTAGTTAAACATAAAGATTTTAAATATCAGCAAGCCACCAAAATTTTGGAACTATTAAAATAATGTATGTATTTTTATGTGAAATGTTTAATTGTTTAATTTTAGCGCATTAAACTTCATGGTTTATTCTAAGGAATTCATTGATAATTTGATGGATGTTTTTCTGAAGAAATGCCTTCATTTCAATAAACCTAAATATTTTTTTGTGAAGTATATTTTATCAGTAATATTAATTATCAGCATGGTTTCGGGTTCCTGTAAAAGGGATCTCAAACGTTTGGAATTGGTTACAACCGATTCAATCTATAAGGTTGATACTGCAGTTTTTATTACAGGCACTATTGTTGATGAAGGTGAAGGAATTGATCATTACGGGTATTGTTGGTCATTGAACCCCGAGCCTTTGATTACAGATGACACCTCTGCTTTTAATGGATTAAAGCATGACTTACACTTCACCTCCAAGCTTCGAAACTTGAAAGCAGGTCAGACCTATTATATTCGTGCCTATACCAAAAACAAAAACAAAGTTACTTATGGCAATACGTTGAGTTTTCTATGCGGTTATATGATTTTTTGGAACAAACTTGAAGATCCGGTCAAAATCCAACAAAGCGAAATTGGCCCAGGTATAAAAACGATAAGCTATAATATCGCAAACTGGGCAGAGGCTAAATTTTTGCCCGCTAAATTTGGTAATGGATTGTTTATAAACCAAGACACAATTGAAGGTATGGCCTATAATGGCGCTAACTTTTTTGCCATTGATGCAGCAACAATAAAAATGTCGGCTAATTGCGGCACCATTGAGTTTTGGTTTATTTTTAAATGTAGTTCGGCGCTTTTTGATGAGGCTTATTTTTTTGATTTTGCAGATACATTGACGGATCATTTTCCAAATCAGGAAACCAATACGAATACATATTTATCAGCTGGTTGGCATGGGTTGGAAGTTTCCGAGAATAATAAGTATTTCTTTTTTACCATCGGTAATGCAAAAACAAATACGGCTATTACCATCAAGTCTAAAAATTTAATCAAATTCAAGAATGGAGATGTCTGTCATTTCGCTTTTGTTTGGGATTTCGATGGCATCTCGGGTTCTCAGGAGACAATGAGAATTTATATGAATGGAGATGTCATTGCCAGTGCATCTCAGCATTGGGAGCCATCATCATCCATTGATCGCTATATGTATCTGGGAGCAATGCCAGGTTACGGTGAATTTGATCAGAAATCCAATGCTGTGAAAGGCATCACGGATAATATCAAAATTTTTAATTTTGCCAATGTATTGTTTAACGATAAAGAAAATTAATTAGCCTTCACAACGTCATGGATCGGGTTAAGATATTATCAATTATTCTATTTGCTTTAATAGCCATGCAATCCCATGCTCAATGGGCTAAGAAGGCAGAAGTGACCAATGTTAAACTTATCTTTGTAAATGATAAAATTGAGGTTACATATAACATTGCAACTTCCAACGATCAGCAATTCTATGTTTCCGTTAGTTTTTACAGTCGAAACCACACTAAATTAAATGCCAGTAGTTTGTGTGGAGATATGGACACTATTGTTTCATTGGGGGCTGAAAAGAAAATCATTTGGGATATCAAAAAGGATTACCCCTTGTTTAATGACGATGTTTATGCGGAAATTAGCGCCGTGGCTCTTCACCATGTTGCAATTGGGAAAGCGTTTCTTTATTCGACATTATTTCCCGGGGCAGGGTCTAGTCAAATAACCGGATCAAAACTTCACTTGGTCAGCGGAGTATTGTTTTTCAGTTGTATCTCTGCTTCCTTAATTTTTTCAAATAAATCAAGCCATAATTACAGTAATTATAAAAGCTCGTATACCGTTGGTGAAAGGAATTCATTTTATGAGAAAGCTGAAAATAATAGAAAATTATCGATAAATTTGCTGTATGCAGGAACAGGGTTATATCTGTTAAACTATGGCTTAACGTATCTGAACCTTAAGAGATCGGCAAAGAAATACAAACACTTAAGAAAAGTTACAGTGTTTGTCAATACTAACAATTATGGAACTCCGCTTTTGTCATATAAACTTACTTTTTAAAATTGTCTTTGCCATATTTGCCTTGTTAATACCCCTTACCAACTTATGCGGGCAGTATAAATATGAAACATCTTCGTTAAGCAATACCGTTCATGTAGGAATAGCCAATGACTCAAAGAAATTGCCTATCATTCGAATTATTAATATCGAAGAGTCCGATAAGCAGATTAATATCCAAACCTTATCCCGGGTTTATAATCTCAAAGGCTACACCTATACACGTGATGGCAGTAATATAGAAAGAATCCTTATAAACGAAACTGAAATACCACTTAAGGATAATGACTATTTTGAAAAATTGCTGATTCTGGAACCAGGTAAAAACCAATTTGCGATTAAAGTTTATACTACTTCCGGTTTGATGCAATCAAGCAATATTATTGTTGCCTACAACAAGCCCAAAGTCCGGAACTATTTTCTTAGCATTGCTATTGATAATTACACACATTTACATGGACTTAAATATCCGGTTGAGAATGCCAAAGCTTTAATTCAGGTACTTGAAGAAAAATATGGTTATGTTCAAAACAATGTTATAGAGATATACAATGAGAATGCAACTTCCGAAAATGTTTTTTCAGGTTTTTACCAATTAATTGACAGCATAACACAAGACGATAACTTAATCATATTTTATGCAGGTCACGGATATTATGACAAGCTGATCAATGAAGGTTATTGGATTCCATACAATGCACCTCTGAAAAAGACAAGCGAATATATTAGCAATTCTTCCATTATAAACTTTATCAAAGCTATTAAATCAAGACATACGCTCCTGATTTGCGATGCCTGCTTTTCAGGTTCTTTGTTTGAGTCTGTTACCAGAGGGGGAAATGAGGTGAATTATAAGAATTTTGAAAAACGTCAATCAAGATGGGCTTTTACCAGTGGAATGAATGAGGAGGTGGCCGATGAATCTCCATTTGCCAAATACCTGGTAAAATTCCTGATTGAAAATACAAAACCAAATTTGTTATTAACAGAATTGGCCGGCTTTGTAATTAATTCAGTTAGCGCTAATTCCAATCAAATGCCGAAATTAGGTCCATTGAAGTTTACAGACCATCAGGGAGGTCAGTTTGTATTTCACATGGCAAACAGTTCAGAAAAAGATAATGTGGATGATGAATAGGCCCATAGTTTACCCGCCTACTGGCGGGAGCCACAAAGAAAAAACAA